>Ga0307990_1000119_pt1 | contig 74965 bp, 60 predicted proteins | sample EllFjometagen129_FD_203168 | JGI IMG/M metagenome (GOLD analysis project Ga0307990, IMG submission 203168) | Marine microbial communities from Ellis Fjord, Antarctic Ocean - #129 | ecosystem: Environmental > Aquatic > Marine > Unclassified | place: Southern Ocean | collected 2014-10-08
ACATAAATTGCAAGCTTTTTTATGGTTATACATACTTTTCTTGCAAACAAAGATAGTGAAAATAATTTATTTTCACAACTTATTATACTGCATATCAATTGTATAATCTGATGTTAAGGAACGACTACATAGTTACTTATCGGAACAATATCCCCAACTACGGCTATCTCCTATATCTTTAACTGGAGTGTTGAGGGAACAGGGAGTCAAACGAACTCAAATAACTCCTTCTTTCATAGAATTATTTCTTCAAGTTTGATTTTTTTATAATTCAAAATTACATATATAATACGATTATTCCTTAAATTTAATTAACAAAACCAATTTTTAGAGATTCTCTACTTTTTAACCATTTTTTTACTGATAGTTTGATTTAAGTATTTAACCACAACTGAGTAAGCTCCCTGCGCATATGACTGCGTGTTAATTTTCAACCTATTAAATCCTTTTGGAACATTTTCAAAAATATAATTATCAACTAACCTGCCGTCATTATCATAAATATGAATTAAAATTTTATCTTCAGCAGGAATACTAATTTCAATATATATATCATCAGTAAAAGGATTTGGATAAATATTATAAATTGCAAAGGCATCATCTTCTATTATACAATATTCATTATTTTCGGGATACAGATCTGTACATGTAATTAATTCAGCTTTTACACATATTTTTTCCGGTAAAATGTCAGGATTAATTTCAAATGTGATATTAAAGTTATATGTAATAATATCTCCTGCTAATAACTGCTCTGTAACTGTTTCTTTTATCTGTCCATTGCCAATATCTACTGACAAATAATATTGTTCAAGAGGTATATTCCCGTAATTAGCAATATCAGCAGATATTGACAAATACTGTTCATTAATTGTTTTACTTATATTCAAAACAGCTATATCACAAGCCGGAACAATTACACTTATTGTTTGTTTTGATGAATCTATACAGCCATGAATATCAGTAACTGTTAATGTAATATTATAAGTTCCGCTATCAGGGTACGCATAAGTTGGGTTTTCACCGATATAATCATTCCCATTTCCAAAAACCCAAAAATAACTGTCATTATCATTATTATTGGTAAAATTAATTGAAGAAAGCGGTATCCCCCAAGATGGGCTAAAGCTAAATGAAGCATCCGGTAAAGAATATACAGTTATGTTTTTATTTAATGTATCAATACAAGAAGAATCTGAAGAAACAATAAGTTGAATATTATAATCTCCGGTTTCATTAAAAGTGTAAAATGGATTTTGAGCGGTAAAAATAATTTGGTTAATATCCCATTGCCAAGACACTATTGCACCACTGCTAATGAAGCTACTGTCATTAAACTGATGTTGATTATCAACACAAATAACAGAATCGTAAAATAATGCAACAGGAACAGGATTAATACATAAATTTTTGTTTAATGTGTTAGAACATCCATTTAATGAAGTTACAATAAACTCAATTGGATATATACCAACTGTATCAAAAACAATTACAGGATTTGCATCACTTGATGTAACACTATTTCCAAAATCCCAATGCCAACTCGTTAATGGATGGACTATACCTGTAACAGAATTGTCGTTAAAAAAAACTTTATCTCCCACACAAATATTTGAAAAACTAAACTTTGCAACAGGCGACTCTTTAATAAAAATATTTTCCGAAAACAAATAACTACAACCGTATTCAGTATTTACTAATAATTCAATTTGATAATTTCCTGAAGAATTAAAAATATTAACAGGATTCTGAATAATTGAAGTATCTCCATTATCAAAATCCCAACTCCATTCGACTATATTTCCATCTGATGAAATAGTATTATCATAAAATTGAACATCAGTATTTGAACATAAATTGGTATAATTAAAATTTGGAACTGGTAAAGAATGAATATAAATATCTTTATTTATAATATTAAAACATCCGCTATCTGTTTCTACTGTTAACGATACGTTATAAATACCGGCATTATTATAACAATTTGTTGGGTTTTGTAAAATAGAAGATGAAGAATCACCAAAATCCCATTCCCAACTTATTATGTTACCACTACCATTTACAAATGATGTATCATTAAAAATTGTTGTATCACCAATACATGTAATATTATTTGAAAACCCCGGAGTTGGAGCAATTCCCTGAATATATATATCAACAGTATCAGTCATTTGGCAACCTATAAAATTTGTTGCTGATATCCAGTATTGTCCAGAAGTATCTAATACTATAGAACTTGATGTTTCACCTGTTGACCAAATATAAGATTGAGCTGGTAAATTTAAATTTAACATATTGCCTGCACATAAAGTATCATCTTGTCCTAAGCTAGCATTTTGTGAGAACAAATCAATTGTAACAATAATTGTATCAGTATAATACGAGCATTCAGACAACGAGTCAGAAATTTGAACATAATACTGACCTTGAGTACTAATTTCCTGATACGATAATGTATCACTGTTTTGCCATGAAAAAGTATAAGTTGTATCTAATTCGGTATCCCATGTTATAATGTCACCAACACAAATAGTTGTATCTGAGATTTGATTTGGAATATTATTATAATATACCATTATTGAATCTGTAGATGTAAAACCAAAAACACCTGTAACGGTTACTTTGTATTGCCCTGATACATTAGCCGAAATCGTTTGAGTTGTCTCACCTGTACTCCAAATATAGTCTATAAATCTTTCTTCTGCATCAAGTATTGTGTCACAGAAACCATAAGAAATATGTATATTCTCACCAAGATTTACCGGAGGGGCATATTTGAAACGGAGATATTGATAAATAAGGTTTGTGATTGAATCTGAGATAACGGTATCGAAAGCAATTATTTCGGGAATTTCTCCTTTCCAACAATATTGTGCATTATCAATACTCGCACCAATTAAAAAATCATCGAAGTTTGCAGGTGTTGTTGTTTTACCATAGATTATTTTATATTGATTCAATGGAGAAAATTCAAGAGTTTGATTTTGGTTAACAAAAATTCCAGTAGCTCCCCACGGGTTTCCGCCAGGATAAAGTTCTGATGTTCCTGAATTACCAATAAATAAATAAATGAAATCGGCAGAACTATATTTTGCCATTATTCCATTATATGTAGGAAAAGTTGTTTCAGTACCATCCCATTTTGAAATAATAAACATGGATCCAAATTTATGGTAATTAGTATTAACTAACTTATCATTAATCCCATTAAAATAAATCGCCGGTTGATTGAAAATTTGAGGGTCACCATTGATAAAATCAGGTTGCTTGGCAAAGTCGTTTTGAAATGCAGAGTCATTAGGATTGATAATGTTTTTCCATGCTAATATATTGTTAATACTATCTTTTACTATACCTTCAGATGCCTTTAACCAAAGGTTAATGCCAATAAAGTTTTCAATAGAAATAATTGTAAAATTATACGGTTCAGATATAACAAAATCATTACAAATATTAAATGCGATAACACGCCAATAAAATAATTGATAATTGATAATTGATAATTGATAATTATTTAAAACTGTTTCCTGATAAATAATAATATTATTAAATAAACTATCTGTGGCAATTTGCAATAAATAATTTGAAGCATTTTCAGAATAATTCCACATAAAATTTACAATTGTATCAGATAAAACAGTATTATCATTAGGATAAATTAAAGTAAAATTGCCGGGAGTATAAAAAGAATCCACTACTTCTATTTGTTCTTGTTTTTGAGTTGTACAGCTATTTGAAGCCTCAACTATAAGGGATACTGTGTAATTTCCTGATGAATCATAAGTATAAACAGTATCTTGCTGAAGAGAAGTATCCCCGTTGCCAAAATCCCAAAACCAGCTAATTATACTATCAGGAGGACTAACAGTACTTATATCAGTAAATATATATGGATTATCTGAACAAGCAATATCAACGCCAAAATCAGCAATTGGTTTTTGTTTAACAAAAACCGTATCCGTAATGGATGCTGAACATCCCGCATTTGAACTAATGTTTAAAGTTACATAATATTCTCCTGTATTGTCGTATAGATGAGATGGATTTTGAATGTATAATGTATCACCATCTCCAAATATCCATTCCCAACTTATTATACTGTCATTAGAACTTGGACTTGCAGGTATAGATGTATCTATGAATATAGTTGTATCACTAATACATACTGTATCAGCAATAAAACCTGGCATAGGGGAAATACCTGTAATTACGACATTAATAGTATCTTTTCCTAAACATCCTATTGTATTTGTCACAGTTACGGAGTAAATGTAATTGCCAATTGTTGTGTCAATTACCAAAACATTGTTCGTACTACTATCAGACCATAAATAATATTCTGCTTCACTTTCTCCGTTAATTAGTTCTATATAATTTCCTGAACAAAATGATGTATCGTTTCCGAGAGTAACAACATCAGGAAAAGAATCAAGAGAAACGTACATTGTATCTGAAATAACAGAACAACTATTGTCATCTGTTATTGTTACCCAGTATGAACCAGTATCACTAACATAAATAATTGAATCTGTAGAACCTGTTGACCATAAATAAGAATAATTACTGTCAAGTCTTGGATTAATCTCTATTATATCATACAGACAAATTAAAGTATCGGTAAAATTTAGATTTCCGGGATAAGTAACTTTTACACTATCTGTTGAAGTAAAACCAAAGACATCAGTAACGGTAACGGAATAAGTTCCTGTTTGACTTACAGATAATGTTTGTAATGTGTCTCCAATATTTCCTGTATCCCAAATAAAATCAGTAAATCTTGCACCTGCATCAAGCGTAGTATCGCAGAAACCGTACATATTTATGTCATAACCGAGGTTTACTGGAGGGGCATATTTGAAACGGAGATATTGATAAATAAGGTTTGTGATTGAATCTGAGATAACGGTATCGAAAGCAATTATTTCGGGAATTTCTCCTTTCCAACAATATTGTGCATTATCAATACTCGCACCAATTAAAAAATCATCGAAGTTTGCAGGTGTTGTTGTTTTACCATAGATTATTTTATATTGATTCAATGGAGAAAATTCAAGAGTTTGATTTTGGTTAACAAAAATTCCAGTAGCTCCCCACGGGTTTCCGCCAGGATAAAGTTCTGATGTTCCTGAATTACCAATAAATAAATAAATGAAATCGGCAGAACTATATTTTGCCATTATTCCATTATATGTAGGAAAAGTTGTTTCAGTACCATCCCATTTTGAAATAATAAACATGGATCCAAATTTATGGTAATTAGTATTAACTAACTTATCATTAATCCCATTAAAATAAATCGCCGGTTGATTGAAAATTTGAGGGTCACCATTGATAAAATCAGGTTGCTTGGCAAAGTCGTTTTGAAATGCAGAGTCATTAGGATTGATAATGTTTTTCCATGCTAATATATTGTTAATACTATCTTTTACTATACCTTCAGATGCTTTTAACCAAAGGTTAATACAAGAAATTTCTTTTGGATTAAATATTGTAAAAGACCAAATATCTGACCAATTTGTTGTGTCATTAAAATTAATTCCTCTAATACGCCAATAATAAGTTTTTGTTTGATATAAAAAAGAATAACAAAAATTATCAGAAAGAATTAACGAATCAATTAGAGGAGTTATAAATGATACAGACGTGTCTATTTGTATTTGAGATGTATCATAATTAATAATTTTATTCCATTTTAAAATAAGTGATGAATCAGAACTTATAAATTCATTTTTTGGATATATTAGGGATATATTTTGTGCAATATTAATTTTTAAACTTAAAACTAAATAAAAAATTAATAAAATAAATATTTTTAAAAAATATCCCATTAAAAATAAACAAAAATTATGTGCAAATATACATAACAAAGAATAAAGAATTGTAAAAGAAAGTTAATAAATTTAAAAAATTAATTTAGTTTTGTATTTTGAATTATTCAGGTTAAAACAATCAGACACTTAACTAATAGATAGTTCAAAAATTAATAAATTAGGATGGCTATCAAATATTTCATTAAAACAAGGGATAACAAGAACTTATGAATATGCAATATATAATAACGAAATTTGAATACTAAATTAATCTCATGTATAAAACAGTTATAAAAGCTGAACAAAATAAAATTCATTTGAATTTAAGGGAACTTTTTTTATATAAAGATTTATTCAGAACTTTAGCATACAGAGAGTTTAGAGTACGATATGCTCAGACTTTTCTTGGTTTTTCATGGGCATTTCTTCAACCAGTTGCTACTTTGATAATTTTTACATTTATTTTTGGAAAAGCGATAAAAGTTGATACAAATGGTATTCCTTATCCTGTTTTTGCTTTAACGGGAATGACAGCGTGGACATATTTTTCTTATGTTGTCAGTCAGGCAGGAAAGTCAATAATTGCTGAACAGGCGATGATACAAAAAATTTATTTCCCAAGGTTAGTAATTCCTCTATCTAAGGCTGTTGTGGGTTTTGTTGATTTTGGGATAACATTTCTGCTGTTAGTCATTATGATGATATTTTATGGAGTTACACCTTCTGTTAATCTTATTTGGTTACCATTATTTATTTTAATGATTATTATTTCGGCTCTTGCTGTTGGGATATGGATTAGTGCATTAACAATCAGGTATAGAGATTTTCAGCATATAATACCTTTTATAATACAAATTGGGCTATATGCTACTCCTGTGGCTTATTCAACAGTTTATGTTCCCGATAAATATCTTTTACCATATTATTTAATTAATCCAATGGTTGGTGTTGTTGAAGGTTTCCGCTGGTGTATTACAGGACAAGGAAGTCCACATCATTATATTTTTTATTCTTTTATTATTATATTAATTTTGTTTGTTAGTTCTTTATATTATTTTAAAAAGGTTGAAAGGACAATGGCTGATATAATTTAATTATACTTTAAATGGTTAAATTGTCCTGATAGCTATCGGAACGGGACAAAAATATAAACAGATAAACAAAATCATCAATCAATAAATGTTTGAAACAGCAATAAAAGTAGAAAACTTATCAAAAAAATATTATATAGGAGCTAACAAAAGTGGTTCGTTTAGAGAAACTTTGCAAAATAAATTTAATGTTTTATTTGGGAAAAAAGACCCGAACATTGAAGAATTTTGGGCATTAAAAGATATTAATTTAAAAGTAAAACAAGGTGAAGTTCTCGGGATTATTGGCAAAAACGGTGCAGGAAAAACAACAATATTAAAAATACTGTCAAAAATTACCGAACCAACAACCGGTAGAATTGAAATTAATGGCAAAGTATCATCTTTACTTGAAGTTGGCACAGGCTTTCATCCTGAATTAACCGGTAGAGAAAATATTTATCTTAATGGCACAATACTTGGGATGAACCGAAACGAAGTAAAATCTAAATTTGATGAAATAGTTGATTTTTCAGGAATAGAAAAATTTCTTGACACTCCAGCGAAACGATACAGTTCAGGAATGTACGTAAGACTTGCATTTGCTGTAGCAGCTCATCTTGACCCAGAGATTTTGATTATTGACGAGGTTCTTGCAGTAGGTGATGCAGAATTTCAAAAAAAATGCCTTGGAAAAATGGGAGAAGTAGTTAAAATAGGGAAAACAATTATTTTTGTTAGTCATAATATGGGAGCAATTCATTCGCTTTGTAAAAAAACAATGCTTCTGGATAAAGGGAAACTGTTAATAGTGGGCAATACTTCTGAAATAATTGGACAATATTTGAATAACCATAAAATAATTAGTAGTTTTAAGCGAGCTATAAATAGAAATGATAAACCTACAATTATATGTGGGAAAATTACAATGCAAGATATCAAACTGCAAACTAGCTTGCTTTTTGAAATAGAAATATTTTCAAGTTCTCATAATTCTTGCGCTTTAGATGTTCATCTTTATAATCAATCAGGTGAACCAATTGGTTTTGGTTCTTTTGGAACATTTAGAACAGAAGATAAATTATTTTTAAAAAAAGGCAGTAATAGAATTACATTCATTTTAGATATTTCAAACATTGCAATTGGTCATTATTTAGTTTCAATGAATTTGTTAGATCCATTTGTTGAATATTATGATAAAGCACAAAATATCTTGTCTTTCGAAATTGTTAAATTTACAGATGATTTACGAACTTTAACCCAAGAATGGAATTATGGTTCATTTCAATTAATAATGAAAAGAAATGATTAATTTAAAACAAAATACCTTTTTGAATTTTAGTTTATGAAACTAATAAAAAATGTTATTAAACGTTATCTTCGAAAAAGAGGATTAAAAATTACAACAAGAAATTATTACCAAGAAAAACTCGAACTTGCACAGTATAATTGGCTGAAAAAACAAAACATTTTAACTATTATTGATGTGGGTGCTAGCGATGGAGGTTTTGCTAAAAAGATTCGTTCAATTTTTCCAGAAGCTTGGATTTATTCATTTGAACCATTAATAGAATCGTTTGAGAAATTAAACAAAAAATTTGAAAATGATAAAAGGTTTTCTTCGTTTAATATTGCATTAACAAATAATAAAGGAAATATTTTATTTTATAAGAACGATCATATTGGTTGTAGTTCTTTGCTAGAAATGAGAGATCTTCATAAAATAGCATATCCTGATTCAGTAAATATGGAAAAAATAATCGTACCTTGTGATACACTGGATAACATTTATGATAAACTTGAAATAAATGGGCATATATTGCTTAAAATTGATGTTCAAGGTGCGGAAAAAATTGTTTTAGAAGGAGCAGAAAAATTATTATCCAAAGTTAAAATAATCTTTACTGAAGTGAATTTTAATGAGTTGTATTGTGGCAATGTTTTATTTGATGATTTATCTCAATATCTGTTCAATAAAGGATTTAAAATTGAGGGTGTAGAGAATGTATCACAAAGTTTAGTTAATGGCTCTTTTTTACAAGCTGATGTATATTTTAAACGTATTAACTAAATAAAAATTGCAAACACAAATCATTAAAAATATTAACAGACTAAATTATATTTATTTACTGATATCCTTAAATTTCACTTTTCTAATAGCTTTTTTATTAAGATTTTTCTCATTCATAATCAAAAATAATAATAATAAACACGATATTATACTATTTCCATTTGCTCAAAAAGGAAATGTTGGATATACAATAAGATTTCAAAAATATTTTAAAAATCTTGAAAATGATAAAATTGATTTTTTTATTTGTGATGTTTCTTCGGATGATTATATTATATTACAATTAAATGGACATGTAAGACAACATTATAAGTTATACAGAAAAATTGCATGGAAACGATTGTGGTAAATTGTTAAAGCAAGAAAATATAAAGCTGTTTTTGTACCATATAATAATAGGGAAATATTAAATTTAATGTTAAGTATACCTTCGCAATATAGAGAGAAAAAAGAACCGTTGATATATATAAAAATAATTGAATTAAATTGGAAAAAACTTCTTGATTATCCATTTAATACTTCATCAAAATTTACTGCTTTTGAAAAATTAGTAAAATATTATTTGAATGCATTAAAATATAATATAAAATTAGTATTATCTTATTTGAAATAATTTGTATTTTTGATATTTTTAAAAAAATAAAAAAATAAATTCTTATGAAAAAAGCATTAGTATTGGGAGCAGGTGGTTTTATTGGGTCACATTTAGTGAAAAGACTGAAAAAAGAAGGATTTTGGGTTAGAGGAGCCGATTTGAAATATCCTGAATTTTCAGAAACATTAGCTGATAATTTTATTATTGGTGATTTAAGAAATCAACAAAATTGTGATAAAGTTTTAGATCAATACTTTGACGAAGTATATCAATTAGCTGCAGATATGGGTGGAGCAGGTTATATTTTCACAGGAGAGAATGATGCAAATGTAATGCATAACTCAGCATTGATTAATATAAATATTGTTGAAAGAGCTGTAAAATACAAAGTTGGTAAGATTTTTTATTCATCATCTGCTTGTATATATCCAGAATTTAATCAGATGGACCCTGAAAATCCAAATTGTGCTGAAGATTCAGCTTATCCTGCTCAACCAGATAGTGAATATGGTTGGGAAAAATTATTTAGTGAACGATTATTCTTATCATTCTATAGAAATTATAAACTTAAAGTTAGAATTGCTCGATTTCATAACATATATGGGCCAGAAGGAACTTGGTCGGGAGGTAAAGAAAAGGCTCCTGCAGCAATGTGTAGAAAAGTATCTGAAGTAATGGAAGGAGATTCTATTGAGGTTTGGGGTGATGGCAAACAAACTCGTTCCTTTTTATATATTGATGAATGTTTAGAAGGTATTAGAAGATTAATGGATTCAGATTTCATAGGCCCAGTAAATATTGGGTCAGATGAGATGATTAGTATAAATAATCTTGCCAAAATGGCCATCAATATTTCCGGAAAGAAAATTTCAATAAATAACATTGAAGGCCCTTTGGGTGTTAGGGGTAGAAATTCTGACAATAATCTTATAAATGAAAAACTTGATTGGAGACCTCAGTTACCATTGAGAGAAGGCATGGGAATTACATTTAAGTGGATAAATAATCAGGTTAGAAATAAAAATGAATAATTTTTTCAGTAAAAATATGGAGAGATGTCTTTATGTTTGTTTATTAATTTCTATTAACTCTGCATACCTTTTTATAAAAATTTTGACTACTTTTTCTTTTATTTTTCCAAAGAAAAATAAAGGAGAGATTATTTTATTTCCATATTCTCAGAAAGGTAGTGATGGTTATACTCGGAGGTTTGAAGAATATTTTAAATTTTTTAATCATGATAATATTAAATATAAAGTTTGTGATATTTTTAGTAATGAGTATTATATTCAATGTTTAGATGGCAATAGAAGTCAACAATATAGATTATATTCAAAAACGATTTGGATTAGAATATTCCAAGTATTACAAGCAAAAAACTACAAAGCCGTATTTATTCAACGAGGATTATTCCCATTTTACCCTGATCAAAAAATCCCTTATCTAGAGAAATTATTAAGAAAGTTGAATTCAAATATTACAATTGATTTTTGGGATTCTGTATGGATTTTTAATGAGGATTTGGTGTCTTCTACTGTAAAATTTGTCGATAAAATCTGTGTTGCAAATGATTATATAATGCAATATTTTATAAATGAAAAAGCTGAAAAATTCCTATTTCCAATTGGAATAAATCTTGATAAATATATAATTAAGGAAGATTATTCAGATAAAGAAGATTTTAAATTATTTTATACAGGGAGCCCAAATAATGTTAAATATTTTCTAAATGAAATAGAAAATATTTTAATCTCAATAAAAAAACAATTTTCTATAATATTGATAATTGTTTCAAGAGCAAGATTTTTTCTAAAGGATATCGATATTGAATATTACGATTTTGAAGAAAAAAGTTTTTTTGAGTTACTTAATAATTCAGATATTGGATTATATCTTGTTTCAGATAGTGAAGAAAATCGAGGGAAGACAGCAATGAAAGTATTCGATTATATGGCAGCAGGTCTACCTTCAATTGCATCTCCAATAGGAATAACATCATACGCCTGCAATAATAAAAATATATTATTTGCATCAACAGAAGAAGAATGGATTACTAGTCTAAAATTGCTTTTAAGTAAAGTTGAATTACGCAAAAGTATTGGAAGAAATGCATGTGCTACGGTACATAAATATCACAATTTAACATCATCTTATAAAACTTTTAAAAATATCATTTTTTCAAATTAATATTTATGTGTGGAATTGCAGGTAAGATAACATTCAGAAACACTAGAGTTTCGATGCATGAGTTGCAAAAAATGACTAATTCTATTATACATAGAGGACCAGATGGAGAAGGTCAATGGATTAATGAAGAAAGTAATATTGGCCTTGGTCATAGAAGACTTTCAATTATTGATCTTTCAGAGAAAGCTTCTCAACCGATGCATTCCTCTAATGGTAGATTTGTAATAACATATAACGGAGAAATTTATAATTATATAGAATTAAGAAGCGAATTAAAAAAGAAAGGTTATGAATTTTTCACAGAAAGTGACACGGAAGTTCTAATTGCAGGATATCAAGAGTTTGGAAAATTATTTTTGAATAAAATTGATGGAATGTTTGCTTTTGGGATATGGGATAAAGAGAATCAAGAGCTTTTTTGTGCAAGAGACAGATTTGGAGAGAAACCTTTTTTTTACTTCTTAGATAATGAGAAATTTGTTTTTGCATCTGAAATGAAAGCAATTTTTGCTTCTGGGATTCCAAAATTTATTAATAATCAAATGCTTTATTTATATTTAACATATGATGTAGTAGAAAATCCTAACAATAAGTCTCAAACATTTTATGAGAATATAATACATTTGCCTGCTTCTCATTGCATGAAAGTCTCCGTAAATGGCAAAATTAAAGTTAAAAAGTATTGGGATATTGATACTGAATCAATATCAGATATTAGTTTTGAGGATGCGAAATTTAAATTTAAATCTCTCTTCGAGGAATCTGTCCAGCTTAGAATGCGATCTGATGTCAGTGTGGGTTCGTCTTTATCTGGAGGATTAGATTCTTCTTCCATATTATGTACAATATTAGATTTATTTCCAAGAAATAGATTTAATACATTTACTGCACGTTTTAAGAATAAAGATTTTGATGAGGGAAAGTATATAGAGAAACTTCATAAACATGTTAACTTTATCTCACATAGTTGTTACCCATCATCAAAACTTATGATTGATGAATTAGATAAGATTTTTTATCATCAAGAAGAACCTTTCGGATCATCTAGTATTATTAATCAATGGGAAGTTATGAAACTTGCAAAAGAAAATAACACAGTTGTTTTACTTGATGGGCAAGGAGCAGATGAAATTATTGGGGGTTATTTTAAATATTTTCTTCCATATCTTTACGAAACTAAAAAAAATGAGAAAGAAAAGTATTATGAAGAAAAAGTAGCAATTCAAAATCATTTAGGAATTCAGAAATATTTTAATAAAAAAGAAAAATTAAGAATGATGGCTCCAAAATTATATGATAATGTTACAGACATTCTTAGATCCAAAATAACAAATAATATTGGTCATGATCTTAATGATGAATTCAAAAATACTTTCAGATATTATCCACAACCATTCCATAGAGATAATAACTTAAATGATTTTTTATATAATGATGTATTTAAATATGGACTTGGAAAATTGCTTAGATTTTCTGATAGGAATTCAATGGCACATTCAAGAGAAGTTAGGCTCCCTTACTTATCGTATAAACTAGTAGAATTTATTTTTAGTTTACCAGCACATTTTAAAATCCAAAATGGTTGGACTAAGTTTATTCTCAGGAAAAGCATGGAAGATGTTGTCCCATTATCAATAGTTTACAGAAAGGATAAGATGGGTTTCCAAGCTCCTGATTCTTGGTTGCAAGAAAAACATTTTAAAGAATTAATTGAGAATAGTATAAGTGTACTAAAAGAACACAGAGTTATTAAACATTCAAACGTTTCTAATTATTGGAAGTACTTAATGGTGAGTAAAATATTAATCAGTTAATAAAAATAGTTCAACATATTCATTTCTATATTAAACTCTTGTGATATTATTTAGGTAAATGAAAAGAATTTGTATCTTATTAAATGGTAGAATAAAACACGATAGTAGAGTTATAAAAATTATAAATACTCTAAGTGCAAATTCTTATGTTGATTTATTCTATATTAATGGAAATATAAATGAAGATAAAAAAATGTTTAATCATAATGTGCAACTATATTCATTTTATCATCCTATTAACTTTTTACAACTAGTTTTCAGACATTCATTGTTTTTTTATGAGTTTAATTTTTTTTACAAAAAAATTAAAGAAACGAGAAAAGTCTATGATGTAGTATATTGTAATGATTTACCAACACTAAATGTGGGATATAAATATAAAAAAAAGTATGGAGCTAGATTAATATACGATTCCCATGAAATATACATTGAAACAGTAAATCAGTTTTACACCAAAAAGAAAAATTTATTTAAAAATACATTATTTGAAATTTCGATTAGATTTATGAAAATTTCTGGGAGAATATTTGAAAAAAAAGTTGTCAAATATGTAGATGCTCTTATTACTGTTAATAGTTCAATAGCAAATTATTTTGAAGAAAAATATAAAATTAAAAACGTTGAATTTATTATGAATATTCCTATTCTTAAAAAAGAAACAATGTGGAATAGAAATTTAAAAAAAGAGTTAAATTATCTAGAAAGTGATTTTATTGTAATATATCAAGGAATTTTGAATAATGGAAGAGGACTACTACCTTTAGTAAACGCATTTAAGTTTTTACCAAATAAATTTAAATTATTAGTACTTGGGGAAGGTATTCTGTATGATGATATTTTAGAGACTGTTAGTGTGTTAGGCTTGGAGTCGCAGGTGAAATTAATGGGTAGAGTGCCTATAACTGTATTGCATAATTATACAAAGATTGCATCATTGGGAGTAAATTTATTAGAAGCATATAATTTAAGTACATATTTGGCTTTACCAAATAAATTGTTTGAATATATACATGCAGAAATCCCCGTTTTATGCTCAAAAACAAAGGAGTCTATTGAAATTGTTAATAAATATGAAATAGGTTTTTTAACAGGTCTAAGTCCAAAGGAAATTTCACAAGCAATTGAGGAATGTTCAACATTAGACTTATCAAAATATAAAAAAAATTGTAATATTGCAAAATCCAGATTAAACTGGCAGGCACAAGAAGATATGCTTAGAAGAATTGTGCTTGAATAAACAGTAGGTAACTTATTTATGAAAAAAGCACTAATATTAGCTTACGATTTTCCCCCTTATGTTTCAGTTGGAGGATTGCGCCCGTATAGTTGGTGTAAATATTTTAATAAAATTGGTATTTATCCAATTATTGTTACTAGGCAATGGGAAAGACAGAATTCCAATCCACAGAAGCAATATATCTCTGCAAGTAAATCAAATGAAATTATTGTGAACATTAGCACAAATGCAACTATTATTCGTGCACCTTACTTTCCCAACATGCCAAATAGGATTTTTATAAAATACGGAAATAGTAAATATCGGTTTCTGAGACTCATACTAGCTGGATATTATGAAATTACTCAATATTTGTTTTTGAATGGTCCTAAAAAAGAGCTATATAATGCAGCGAAATCTTATCTGAAAGAAAATGAAATAGATCTTATTATAGCAACAGGAGAACCTTTTGTTTTATTTAAATATGGTCAAAAATTGAGCAAAAAATTCAATATCCCATGGTTTGCCGACTACAGAGATGATTGGATTAAGAATCATTCAAGGAAAATGAATAAGAACTTGTTTATCAATCTTAAATTATCCCTTGAAGCGTATATTGAAAAACGAATCTTAAAGAATGTTACAGGAATAACATCCGTTTCCAGATTTTTAACGGAACAGATTGCTCACAGAATAAAATGCTCCAATTATCAAGTAATTGAAAATGGAGCCGAATTGAAATATTATAAACGAACAATAGAATTAATCAGAGATGAATTTGTAATTCTGTATTCAGGGATACTCTATGATTTGCCATATTTAAACATTTTCTCCGAAGGATTTATATCATTTTTTGAAAATTTGGAACAAAAGCACAAAAACAAGATTAAAATTTATTTTGTAGGTATTGAATTTAATTCTAATCAGGCTACACAATTGGTTGAGAAAATGAAAGAGGAGTATCCTGAAAATATAATAATAGAAAAAAGAAAAAGTGAGGCAGTAATTGCACAATATCAATTGAATGCATCTGTTCTGCTTAATATGATTGCAGGTGATCCTTCAAAAGGATTAATAGGTGCAAAAACCTATAATTACGCTGTTACAGGAAACCCTGTATTGACTATTCCAAACGTGAATAATACAAAAAATGATTTTTTTGATGGCAGGGATATATTTTATCTAGCCACCAAAAATAGTGAAGTTAAAGAATATTTATCAAATAAATTTTGTAATTTTATTGCTGGGAAAAGTAATAAAACTTCAATCAGTGGGGATGAAAAATATCTTCTCTCAAGAGAATATAATGCAGTGAAGTATATTGATTTTATTAAAAAAAGTTTATAATTGTAAGATATATAATAATATGATTTCAAAATTAAAAACAGTACTTGTTTTGGCACCTCATACAGATGATGGTGAGTTAGGAGCTGGTGGAACTATTTCAAAACTTGTTGAAAATGGTTCAAATGTGCATTATGCTGCTTTTTCAACTGCAGAAGAATCTGTTCCTGATCATTTACCTAAAGATATTTTAAAAAGGGAAGTATTATTAGCAACAAAAAAGTTGGGAATTAAAAAGGAAAATTTAATATTATATGACTACCAGGTTAGAAAATTAAATTATAATCGACAAGACATATTGGAAACTCTTATTAAACTAAAATCCGAATTAAATCCAGATCTTGTATTAATGCCTTCTTTGAATGATATTCATCAAGATCACCTGACAATTGCACAGGAAGGATTACGAGCCTTTAAAACTACTACTATATTGGGATATGAGCTGATTTGGAATAATTTAACATTCAATACTGTGAGTTTTATCAAATTAGAGGAACATCATATTAGAAACAAATTCAATGCTCTTCAAGAATATACATCGCAAATAGGTAAGGATTATATAAGTGAAGAGTTTATATTTTCATTGGCTAAGTCAAGAGGAGTACAGATTGGGCAAAAATTTGCCGAAGCATTTGAGGTCATCCGATTAATTTTATAACTAATGCTTATGAAATCTATAAAAATTGTTAGAATTCTAAAGAAGATCATTTATTTGGATTTTAAAGGGAATAGTGATCAGGTTATTAATGAGATAATTCCGCTAAGTAAGGATAATGAGCATGAAAATATTCTTAGTTGGTGTAGTGATAAAAATATAAAACTGTTATCCAATGTAAAGACTGGTACTTTCGTTGTAAGTAAAAATGTGTCTGAGACAGTATTTAATGATAACTGTAATTTTATTATTGTTGAAAATCCGAGAGATACATTTCGAAGTATTTTAGAGATTTTTTTTCTTGAAAAGCAAGAACCAATTATTTCTAAATCAGCCATAATCAACAATTCCGTGAAGCTTGGGAAAAATTTGTACATTGGCGAAAATGTTGTTATTGAAGAGAATTGCAGGATTGGTGATAATGTAACAATTATGCATAACACTGTTTTACTCAAGAATACAATTATTGAGGATAGTGTATATATTGGATCAAACAATACTATTGGTGGAACAGGATTTGGTTATGAAAAAGATGAAAATGGTAATTTTAAACCAATTCCTCATTTGGGAAATGTTATAATAAGAAAAAACGTAGAGATCGGAAATAATACATGTATTGACCGCGCTGTTTTAGAAAGTACAATAATAAATGAAAATGTGAAAATTGATAATCTTGTACATATTGCTCATGGGGTTGAAATTGGAAAAAACAGCTTGATTATAGCAAATGCAATGATTGCAGGGAGTGTTAATATTGGTTATAATTCATGGATTGCTCCATCATCTTCAGTATTAAATCAGAAATCTATTGGGAATAACTCTATTATTGGTATGGGAGCTGTAGTGCTTTCGGATGTTGAAGACTTTAGCGTTGTTGTAGGTAATCCTGCAAAATTGATAAATAAGAAATCAAAATAGGGTGAAATTATTCAAAATAATGATGTTCTTACTATTTCATTTGCAGGCACAATTTATGATTGGCATCCTTGGAAAAGTGTATTAAAGGTTATTCACTTTTAGGCACAAAATTATTTGATTATTTGGTGCTTCGTAGAAAAATAATTCTATGTTACAAATCTGATGATGATGCGATGGAACTTAAAAAGAAATACTATAAAATTATGGAATTTAAGTCAGAATGCAAGTGTTTGCAACAAGATATAATAATAAAAACAAATTCAGGTATTATTATAAAAGATGAGGAGCATTTATACAGATCTTTAAAAGAACTGCATATGGAATTTAACACAAAAGGTTTTATAGAATGTAATTCATTAAATACTGAACAATTTTCAAGAAAAATCCAAGTTGAAAAATTAGTAAAAATTATTAATAAGTTAATCTAAAGTTGTATTTTTGTATAAAAAACAAGAATTGAATTTTGTAAAGAATAATAGGGTATTATTAATTATTATATTTTTTGGTTTAATAGCTAGAATTATATTTACACTCTTTATTGCTAAATATTACTTTGGGAGAGATAATATTCAGGTTGATGGGGATACATATGCATGGTTAAATTCTTTTATAAACTTATGGGAACATGGTAGCTATACAGTTAATATGCATCATGAATATGCTTATTTCTTACGTATGCCAGGATATTCATTTTTTATTGGAATTATATATTTCATATTTGGAAGCAACCCCGATATTGCTTTCCCTATAATTTCATGGATACAAATAATTCTAGATGTTTTTAGTATATATTTAATTTATAAAATTGGCTTAAACATTTTTGATAATAAAAAAACAGCTTTAATATTAGCAGTATTATATTCTTTTTATCCATTTATTATTGTATGGAACCCAGTGGTTTATTCGGAGTCGATAAGCATATTTTTCATGCTATTATCGTTATATTATTTCACTGGCAATAACAAATACAGGTATTATCTTTCAGGTTTGTTTGTTAGTTTAGCTGTTTTAAATCGACCACAAATAGCATTGCTAATCCCAATATTAGTGATTGTTATAATTATTCAAAATAAAAATAGTATTAAGAGAATTATTAAGTATGTTTTTCAACTTGGATTAATAATTCTTATAGTTTATGGTTCTTGGCCAATAAGAAATTACATAAATCATAATAAAATAATTTTAACTCAAGATTTAAGAGGAGCAAATAATTGGAGTGAAGATGTTATTAGTTTTATGCAATATACTTATTCTGTTAAAGCTGAATGGGAACCTCAATTTTCAAATATATTACATAACAAAGAAGTTAGATTTCCTGATATAGCTTATTCCAATAAACAGGATTCAATAAAACTTGAACGAGCTCTGTATTTAGCAAAAAATTGTGGTAGTGGGTTTAGTTATTGGCGAGAATATTGGAGGGAGCATATTGTTGGAGAAAATTGCAATAGTGAAATTATAAAAATATTTACAGAACTGCGTGAAAATCAAATAAAAACAAATCCTGTTAATTTTTATTTAATTTTACCATTAAAAAATCTGAAAAAAGCAATATTTAAAGCTAATCTTTATGATCAGACTACATTTTTGAGACGACTTGCATCAAAAATATTTTATTACAGAACACTCCTCATTATATTTGGAATATTTGGTGCCATTTTACTAATGTTTAGAGAGAAAAATAAAATTCATTTATTATTTATTTTATTTCCAATACTACTTTATTTAGCACTTTGTTTTGGTACATCACCTCAATTTCGAAATATTGAAATGAGATATTTTTTACCTGCCGATATAATTTTATTAATCCCTGCAAGTTATTTTTTAAATCATATGCTTTTGATATTTAAGAATAAAAAGGTATGAAGTTTCTTACTATTTGGGATTTTGTTTTATTGCCAATTTATGTGTTTATTCCATATATTATTGCAAAAAGTTATCAAAAAAGAAAAATTTTAAAAGACCCGATATATAAATATTATACATCAGGTTTAATGATGAAAATTTTTGGAGGAATTGGAATTTGTATTATTTATACTTTTTACTATAATGGGGGTGATACATTAGCATATAATGAGGGTGCCGTAGCTATGTCAAATATGTTGTTTAAATCTCCTGAAACTTTTTTTTCATTATTATTTAATAATAGAACTCCTGAAAATTGGTCTATGTTTGATGTAAACACAAAATGGCCTCCTTTATATATGTATAAGGATACTTTAACTTTTTCTGTTAGTAGATTTTCATGGATTTTTTCATTATTTGGATTTAGAAGTTTTGTGCTTACAACAATATTGCTTGCATGGGCAACTTACATAGGTATATGGAAATTATTTAAACTGTTTTCTAGTGAATTCCCAGATTTAATTAAATCATTTGCAATTGCTATATTATTTGTTCCATCTGTTGTGTTTTGGGGCTCTGGATTATTAAAAGATGCATATACATTATCTGCAGCAGCGTGGGTAATATATTCGGTTTTTAAATTAATAAAGAAAAGAGAGAAACTATTTTTGCATATTATTATTATTATTATATGTTCATATATAATAATTTCAATAAAACCATATATTTTCTTTTCATTATTTTGTGCAATTCTTTTTGTCCTAGTATCTCTTTCATTCTCAAAAATAAAAGGTGTTTTTTTAAAGTTTGTTATAATGCCTATAGTATTTATTCTAATCATAGGAGGAGGGATAATAACATTTTCAATATTAGGTGATTTTGCAGGGGATCAATATTCATCTTTAGATAAAATGTTAGAGAAAGCAGTTATTAATCAACAAGATTTAAGTAGAGAGTATTATGGAGAAAATACTTTTGATATAGGGGGCTTTGAACCAACTATTGCAGGAATTATGTCGAAATTTATTCCTGCTTTAAATGCAGGCTTATTCAGACCTTATATTTGGGAGTGTAGTAATCCTATAATGGCTATTTCAGGTTTAGAGAATTTTGTTCTGATGTTTTTTACATTTTATGTGCTTTTTTTATCCTTTATGTCGTTAATTAGAGTCGGTTATAGTTATATGATGAAGACGTTATTTAATCATCAATTAATAATTTTTTCATTCATTTTTGGGTTCTCTTTTGCTTTTATGGTAGGCTTAACAACTGCAAATTTTGGTGCATTAGTAAGGTATAAGATACCATTAGTGCCATTTTTTTTAACAAGCCTCATGATTATTGTTTATAAGTTTAATCAAGAAAAGCTTGAGTTAAAAAAAGAAGTATAATTAATCAAAAATATTTCTGATAAAATAAGTTGACCTATTTTTTGTTTCGGTGAAAATTCTAAATACATATTCTCCAAGTACACCTAAGAAAAAAAGTTGAACACTCCCAAAAAAGAATATGCTAATCATTGTGGAAGTCCACCCAGTAATAGCTACACCTGTTACCTTCTTAATAAGAACAATAAGTATCCCAATAATTGATGCTAAAATACCTATGCTGCCTATTATTAATGATATGCGAATAGGTAGTTTTGAGAATGAAAATATTGCATCAAAAGCTAAATGAACTAATTTTCTAAAACTCATTTTACTTTTCCCACTTAATCTTTCATCCCGATTATATTCAACAAAATCTTGCTTAAAACCTATATAGTAGCGCAGGCCAGGTAAATACTTGTTTTTTTCTTGTAAGCTTACTAAAGCATTTTTAGCTTTTGAACTCATTATAGAAAAATTTCCAATACTAACTAAGTCTTTATTTTTAATTATTCTATTAAAAATATAATGAAATATTGATATTAATATTTTTTTTAAAAATCCTTCTTTTCTTGATTTCCTTTTACCATAAATTATATCAAAATCTGTTTCTGTTATTTTTTTATACATCTCAGGAATTACTTCTGGTGGATCTTGAAGGTCTCCATCCATCATTACTATATACTCTCCCGAAGCATAATTCAATCCTGCTGTATATGCTGCTTGATGTCCAAAATTTCTGGATAATTCAATTATTTTTATATTAGGATTAGTTTTTTTTAATTCTAATAAAAATTTTAAAGTATTATCTTCACTTCCATCATCAATAAAAATAATTTCATATTGTTCTAAAAAACTTATTGATTTTGAAATTCTGTTATATAGCTCAGAAATTAAATTTTCCTCATTATACAGAGGAATTATTACAGATAAACAATATTTATTATTTAAATCTTCTTTCATTTAAACGAGTTTATTGCACAAAGCTAAAGAAATTTTTTAGATAGTTCAAAATCTCTTTTGTCTTGATTTTAAACTTTTGTTTTTTGCCATATTCCTATAATTGATTTTCCAAAACAATAAAAACTTAGTAAATCTGTAATTTTTGAAATTGGTATCATAAATTTATCCCAAAAATTAATTTGCTTTATCTTAGGTAAATCCTGTTTTAAGAATAATCGATTTACCAAAGATGCAAATAAACCAAAAGAATCTAGGTAATATATTTTTACTTTTTCAATACCTATATTAGTAATATTTCTAAACATTTTTTTATTATACCTACGATAATGACCAATATTTTTATCAAATTTACTGAATAAAAAATTGTGTGCCGGAGCTAATATTATTAGATAACCTTGTTCTTTTAATAGTTTAGATGCTTTAATTATTTCTTTTGTATCATGTTCGATGTGCTCTAAAACATCAATATATAAAATGCAATCATATTTTTTCTGATTTGAAAGACCATCTATAGTAGTTGCTTGAACATTCACTTTGGAATGTAAGTATCCAGTTTCTTTCTTTTTTAAAATTATTTTTGCAAGTTCTAAGTCAGGTTCTAAGCACAGCCAAGAATTTTGAGTGTTAATAAATAAATATTTAGTAGTTTCTCCTATTCCTGCTCCGACCTCTAATATATCTCCATGAATATACTTTTTAAGCTTTTTTGTATAATAGTTTTTCCAATTAAAAGCATATTTAAACAACTCCAGTTCATTTCCAATATATTCATTCATTCAGTTTTCTTTTTTACCAATTTTATAATATAAAATTAGTTAAAAAAAAGTTTGTTGACAAATGTAAAAAAATATTTGTTAAAAAATTTAAAAGTAGTTTCGCTATATGCAAAAAAGACAGGTATTTGTCGTTACAGTTCTGGAAATATTGATTTTGAATCACGAAACTACCGTGAAAAGATATAATAAAATAAACATAAGTCTTAAGTTTTTTGTTATACTTTTTATTGCAATTCAACTAAGCAATCAATATTGTTTCTTGAACTAATTAAAATAAGTATTATTTTTGATAATTATATTTAGTTCAATTCTATTTAAATTTAGGAATATATGTGTGGAATATGTGGGTACATATCATTTAAGAATGAGTTTAATATTGAAGAATTAGAACACTCCGTTTCCACCCTATCTAAGAGAGGTCCGGATAATCAAAATATGTGGACTGAAAACAATGTGGGTTTAGGCCATGCAAGGTTAAGTATAATTGACCTTTCCGAAAAAGCTAATCAACCAATGATTTCAGCATCAGGCAGATTTGTTATAACACTTAACGGTGAAATATATAACTTCAAACAAATTGCTGAAAAATATAATATTAAAACTCGTACAAACTCCGATACAGAAATTGTTCTTGAAGCTTATGAAATTGCAGGCAAATCAATTTTAAATCAATTAAACGGAATGTTTGCTTTTGTAATTTATGATAAGCATACAAAAGAATTATTTATTGCGAGAGACAGAATGGGAATTAAACCGCTTCATTATTTTTTTGATGGAAAAGCATTTGCATTTGCATCTGAAATTAAGGCTCTTTTAAAAATTGATTATATAAAATCTAATATTAAGCTTAATAAATCTTCAGTAACTCAATTTTTAAATTTAGGATATATTCCTGAACCAAACACCTTTTTTGAAAACATTAAAAAATTTCCGTCAGGAAATTATGGAATATTTAATAAAAATAGTCTAACAATTAAAAAATATTGGGGTATAGAAGAGAATATCTCCGAAACTACATTTAATGACTTTGCTGACTCTAAATCCAAACTTAGAGAACTCTTAACGCAATCGGTAAAAAGACGTATGATTAGCGATGTTCCTCTTGGAACTTTTCTTAGTGGAGGAATAGATTCCAGTTTAATAACAGCACTGGCGCAAGAACTGTCAATTAAACCTGTTAAAACATTTACAATTGGATTTAAAGAAAATAAATTTAATGAAGCAATTTATGCTAAAAAAGTTGCAGATTATTTAAAAACTGATCATCATGAATTTATTGTTTCCGAAAATGATGTATTAGAATTAATCAATGATTTCTTTCATACCTATGATGAGCCATTTACTGATTCATCGGGGTTTCCTACAATGCTTGTTTCAAAATTGGCTCGCAAATATGTTACTGTTGTTCTTTCCGGTGATGGTGGAGATGAACTTTTTCATGGTTATGGTGCTTATAATTGGGCAAAACGATTAAATAATCCGGTAATTAAAGGGTTAAGAAAACCAATTGCATCTATTCTTTCTCAACATTCAAACAGAAGTAAAAGAGCAGCAGAATTATTTAGATACCAAAATAAAAGTCAAATAAAATCTCATATTTTTTCTCAGGAACAATATCTCTTTAGTTTTTCGGAACTAGATAAATTATTGGTTAATGAACCTATTTCAAATATTAATGAAGAAATACATGCACAAAGGGCTTTAACCAAAGTTGAAGAACAAGCAATTTTTGATTTAAAATATTATTTAAAAGATGATTTGTTAACAAAAATTGACAGAGCAAGTATGTATTATAGTTTGGAAGCACGAGTCCCTATGCTCGACCACGAAGTAGTTGAATTTGCAATTAATTTACATCCATCATTGAAAATAAAAAATAGAGAACAGAAGTATTTATTGAAACAATTGCTTTATGACTATGTCCCTAAACAATATTTTGACAGACCCAAATGGGGATTTGCTATTCCTCTTAATAAATGGCTAAAAACAGACTTGTCTTATCTTTTAACTGAATTTTTATCTAAGGATATTGTTGAAAAATATAACTTGGTGAAATTTTCAGAAATTGAAAAACTTAAAAATAAATTTCACATGGGACATAATTATTTATACAATCGGTTATGGGCATTAATTGTTCTTCATAGCAATTTGAAAAAATACTTTGATAATATTTGAAAATGCGTAACCATTCACCGTTTAAATATTTATTAAATAAAATTTAACTTTACAAAATGGAAATAAAGTTGGATATTAAATGTAGAATATAGAATTTTCAATGATGAATGTAGAATGAATAAAAATAAAAGTAGGAAATCACATTGCTGGTTAATTGGTAAAATGCGGCACTTCTCCTGCATTCAATTATGTAGAAGTACAGGGAGCAATTCCAACAAAAATCGGGATTATTCATAAAATGAAAGTAATTTTAAAAGAGTTGAAAGAAACAAAGCAGAAAACGACGATAAATAAAAATCTACATTTTACATTCATCATTTTACATTTAATATTTCATCCCGAATACTCAAGAAAAAGTGTGGATATTTACAAAGGTTGTTTAATTTTAATCCCGTGAACAGTTACAAAAATGCAAAATAAAAGAATTTTATATCTCACTTATGATGGTTTAACAGATCCGCTTGGCAGATCGCAAATACTTCCGTATCTATTAGGATTAGAAAAAAATGTAAATAAAATTCATATTATTAGTTGCGAAAAAAAGAATAAATATTACAAAAATAAACACACTATTAATGACCTTATTTCCAATTCAAATATTATATGGCACCCTGTTTTTTACCATAAACGCCCACCAATAATATCAACGCTACTTGATATTATTAATATAAAAATAAAAGCATTCAAAATAACAAAACAATACAACATAAATATTGTTCATTGCAGAAGTTATATTGCATCAATAATAGGATTAAAACTTAAACGAAAATATCAAGTAAAATTCGTTTTCGATATGCGTGGGTTTTTTCCTGATGAGCGTGTTGACGGGAATGTTTGGTCTTTAAAAAATCCAATTTATAAGTTAGTTTATAAATATTTCAAAAGAAAAGAAAAAGATTTCTTTAATGAATCAGACAAGATTATAAGCTTAACATATTCGGGCAAAAAGGAAATTTTGAAAATGAATTTAGAAACAATATCAGATAACAAAATTGAAATTATTCCTTGTTGTTCTGATTTTAATCTTTTTGTAATTCCTGATTATCAAACAAAACAAAAATGCAGAAGTGAATTAAAAATTGATGAAGAAAAACTTGTTTTCTGTTATCTTGGTTCACTTGGAACATGGTATTTAATAAACGAAATGTTTGAGTTTTTTAAACAAATAAAAAATCATTTTAAAAATGCTTTTTTTCTTCTTATTTCAAATGACAGTATATTGCCCTACTCTGAAAACATCAGACAACTTGGAATATCATCTGATGATATATTAACTATAAATTCAAGCAGGGAAAAATTGCCTTATTATTTAAGTTGTGTTGATATTGGTATCTCATTTATCAAACCATGTTTTTCAAAGAAAGCGAGTAGTCCTACAAAAGTTGCAGAAATGCTTGCTATGGGAATACCTATGATAGTAAACAAAAATGTTGGTGATATGGATGAAATTTTTAATAATAAGCTTTTTGGAAAAGCTATAGATGTAAAAAATATAAACAATATTGATAACTTTGAAAAACTTGTTATGGATTTGAAAGAATCTAACCCTGTTGAAATTCATAATGAAGCAAAGAAAATGTTTGACTTAAAAAATGTTGGTGTGAAAAAATATGAGAAAATATATAAGGAAATTTAAATTCTATTCTGTGTCAGGTACAATAATTTCATTATTATTATTATTTTCATCCTCTGTTTTTTCTTCACTCTCTTCATCAAATGCTTTGGTATTAAAAGTCTTAACGCCTTCACCACTCTTTATTGTAAATTTACTTTGATTTAGTTTTGAGAATTGATCTGATGAACCAATAACTTTAAATTCAGTTCTTCTGTTTTCTTGTCTGCCCTCAGGATTATCACTACCATTAGGGTTTGTATTTGGTGCTACTGGTCTTATTTCTCCATAACCTGTCGCTATCAACCTCTTTTTTTCTATCCCTCCGATAATCAGGTAATTAACAACGCTTTCTGCTCGTTCTTGAGAAAGTTTTAAATTATAATCATCATCTCCCTTACTATCTGTATGTGAGCTTAATTCAACAATTAGCTTAGGATTATCTTTTAATATCATTAAAATTGTTGAATCTATTGTTGTTTTTGCGTTTTCTGTAAGATCAGCTTTATCAAATTCATAATAAATATTCTCAAGAACAATAGCTTTTATTGGTATTTTTTTCAATTCTAATGCTTGTTCTAAAGTATCGGAAGTAATAATTTTTGTTGTGGAAATATCTGCCTGAGTATTAAAATACCCGTCACATTCAGCAATTAAACGATAATTATTACCTTGCTCAAGTGCGAAAATATAATTTCCTGCATTTCTTGCTTTCATGCTTTTTACTAAATATGTCTCCTCAATATCATCCTCTAATTCAACCAGATAGAGTGTAACATCAGCATCATTAAGCATTTTCATTTGTTCAACACTAGAAGTATCAATTTCAATGACAATATCAACCAGCTTTGGTAAACTATCAATATTCAGGCTGTCAATTCCAATAGTATCAATTTCTAAAGTATCGGTAATTCTTTCAATATATTGAATAAGTGTGTCTACTTTTTGCAGGTTAACCATTTCAAAAACAGGTCCTTTAACTGCGATATGAATATATTCTGTCCATCTAAAACCATAAATATCATCACAACATGTTGAATTTTTCAAAGATACTCCACCTTCTCTATTAGAAACAAAAAAAGCTCTTTCTCTGTCTTTGTTTACAGCATAATATACATCATCCGCCTGTGAATTAATAGGATACCCAATATTTTCAGGCTGAGTCCATCGTCTTACTTCTCCCGTTGATTTAAAAATATCATAACCACCTATACCCGGATGTCCTGTTGAACTAAAAAACATTTTTCTTGTTTCCATATCATAATACGGAGACATTTCATCGCCTATTGTATTTATCTTACTTCCGGCATTTTTAGGAAGTTTAAAACTCTTTTTCTTTTTATTATAAATTGTAAACCATATATCTAATCCTCCTTTACCCCCCGGCCTATCTGAAACAAAATACATAACCTCTTCATTTTTTACAGATTCGATACCAATTGTTGGTTGTGTTGTAGTATATTTTGGATTATTTATTGGTTCCGGCATTTTTTCAGGCTCTGTCCATTTACCTCTAAATTTTTCGCTTACATATATTTTGCTTATTACTTTATTTTGCCAGTTTTTTTCTGAACGTGTAAAATAGAACTTCATACCATCTGGCGAGAATGCACCATTTCCGGAATTAATTTCAGGATCATTAAAAGGACCTTCAAATTCTCCTATATTTTTCCAATTCTCCCCATGTTTTTTTGCCAGATAAAATTTTCTAACAGGTATTTTATCCAAAGTATCATTAGGATTGTAATATTTTATTTTATCAGCTTTTAATGAAGAATACAACATTGTTTGTTCATTAATAGAAACTGGAGCAAAATCAATATGAGCCTTATTAACAGATGTATCAAGGTGAGTAATAAGAACTTTTAAGGAAGAATCAATAAGTATAGGTGCTATTTCACAACCCCGCACTTCATTTTGAGCTAATTTCTTATAGAGTCGGGCATCTTTAAGCCCTTTACATTTCTTTCTGAATTTTATAAAATTTTGACTGGCTAAATCATATTTGCCATTCATTTTTTGCATTAATGCATGGTAATATAATGCTTTAATATACTTTTTTTCATCTCCACGATATGCCTTCAGATACCACTTTTCAGCTTTAACATAGTCTCTTGATTTTCTATAAAGCTCAGCAAGCATAAATATTTCCTTATAATTTTCAGGTTTTAATTGTGTATAAACCTCCAGATAATCGATAGCAGTATAAATATCTCCTACACGAATAGCATTTTTTGCAAAATTTTTAATTTGCCATGGGTGAAACGACATAGAGTTTCCTGCTCCTTGCCCAAAAATGGAAAACGAGAATAAAACTAAGGATAATATTAATATATGTTTTTTAATGTCTGTCACAAGGAATAGCTATTTTTTGTAATAATGTACTTGCGCCTGTATATATTAAACTAAATTCTAGTGCACCTTTCATTCCTGTTGCAACTTTAAGTGGTGAGATATCAAAATCGTAACTAAAGCCAATATCAAAATTATAAACACGAAGACCAATAACGGCAATAAAAGCATCCATCTTTAAATCAAGCCCGTCACGAAAAAACAGACCTGCATATAACATATTAATTTTAAATTCGTTTTCTTTAAATTTATATCCGAAATTAATCCCTAATAAAAACTCTGTTGCTTTTTTATGCCTCATATAAATTAAATGTGGCATTAACACAATTTTGCCGGAAATATCATAATTTGCACTTCCATATATTGATGTTCGCATTGGTAAATGATTGTTGTCTGGTAAAAAAGACTCTTTTGGATGATTTATATGAAAAAAGGATAATCCAAAAATAGGTTCAATTTTATTAAATTTCTTACTCCATGCTACTCCTGCATTAATATCAAAATAAGAAAGATCTTCTTTAAGAGTAGTTTCATTATTATCCAAATCACTACTAAATTGTCCCGATGTCATATCAAATTGATTAGGAAAAGTTATGCCATCCATACCAAAGCTTTTCATAATATATCCTGGTTGAATACCAAAATGGAAATTGTTGCGATTTATTGTTTTATGATATGCTAATGATAAATATATTTTATTTATTATTAGTGATGCATCTCCCGATTTATCATTAATAAAAAATATTCCTCCGCTTAATTGTTCATTATAAACATAAAAGTTCCTATCGTATCCTACAGAAATAGTATTAAATGGCTCTGAAATTGAACGCCATTGTGTTCTGTAATTATGCATAAACCTCCAGTCACCATTATAATTTCCTGTTTGGTATGGTGATAAAGATAATGGAGAGGCATAAAACTGTGAAAAATGAATATCTTGCGAAAATGTTGTTTTAACTAATACAAAAACAATAATAAATAATGATATTTTTATAAAATTTCTCAAATCAATCTATTCTTAAATTACAAAGTTAATATTTTTATTTTATTTTAGAAATTTTATCAATTTCTTTGATAAACAACCTGATAATTTATATAAATATTTCGAACAAAAAGGTTTTTGCCTTTGCAAAAATTTGATCTACAATGGATAAATAAGAACACGGGCGATACCATTGTACTGTCGGTCAGTATTTAAAAAAGAATTGTAAGGAATACTATTACTTTTTGGAATTCTTGTTGTGCTTTTTAATAAATTGGTCCAATGCCATTGTCATTGATGGAGCATGAGGCATTGGCACCTGAATATCTAATCGCAATCCTGAATCTTTTGCTGCTTTTGCAGTTGTTGGTCCAAATGATGCTATTATTGTATCGCTTTGTTTAAAATCAGAGAAATTTTTATATAATGATTTAATACCTGAAGGACTGAAAAACACAAGAATGTCATAATCAACTTCCTTTAAATCAGAAAGGTCGGAACTTACTGTTCTATATAAAATAGCCTTAGAATAATTAATCTTATTTTTTGTAAGACTTTTAGGTAAATCTAATTTATGAATATCGGATAATGGTAATAGGAATTTTTCTTCTTTATGTTTTAATATTGTAGCTAAAAGTTCATCAAATTTAGTTTTACCGTAAAAAATCTTTCTTTTACGGTAAACAATATATTTTTGAAGATAAAAAGCAGTAGATTCAGATATACAAAAATATTTTAATGTTTCAGGAACAGTAATTCTCACTAATTCACAAATTTTAAAAAAATGATCAACAGATGTTCTACTGGTAAAAATAACAGCAGTATGATCTAATATTTTTATTTTCTGTTGTCTGAATTCTTTTGCACTTATTCCTTCAACTTGAATAAACGGGCGAAAATCAATTTTCAAATTATATTTATTTGCCAAATCAAAATATGGAGATTTTTCCGTTTGAGGTTTTGGCTGCGATACTAATATGCTTTTAATTCTCAAAATTAAAATATTTTAATCAATTATTTATTTCTCTTAATGCGTTAAGCAGCAGGAGTATAGTTTGCAAAAAATCAAAATAGGTAAAAATTCAAGGGTACAAAGATATAAAATAATATAGAAAACAGAAAGCTTATTATTTATTGAAATTATTAATCCTCTGAAAATACGTATAATATAAATTAAAATAATTAATATTAAAAATATCTTCAAAATTATTGGTTTAATTTCTATGGGTATAAATGAATAACCTATTATAAAAGGTAATAAAATAATCCCTGTCATTTTATTGAAAAGAAATATTTGAAATAAATACTCCGAAACATATTTTGATATTAAAAATGTGGCTCCTAATAATTTGTGTATAAACCATTTTATAAAATACACAAATAGCGTAAATGCCAAACATATCATAAAAACACTAAACCCATTTAATTTGAAAACACCAATAGAATAGTGTTCTAAAAGTTTAAATAAAAAAAATGATATGTTTATATAAAACAAAACATCTAATAATACAGAAACCCATTTGGTTAAAATATTGCTGTCAATAAATAAATTGAACGAACTCTGATAACTCAAAGCTGCGTTTACAAAATTTGAAATAATATTTCTGAAAAATAATCTTGTCCAACCAATAATTAATACTGAAATTATAATTACTCCTATTTCCCAGTTTATATTAGAATTGTACTGAAAATCTTTTTTGAAAATTTTCAAATTATTATCATTTGTTTTTACTGTTGTGGGTTCTTCGCTTATTTGTTGAACTATCTTTTCTGTTTTTTGCTTTTTTACAATTTCAACTTTTTGTTTAACTACTTCCTTTTTCTCTTGTGGCTTTATTGATTTTAAATTCAATAAAAAATTTTCCTGAATTAATTTATTTTCAGTAGTATTTTCTAATAAATAAGGAATAGTATCAACATTAAATAATTGTTTTGTTGTATCTTTTTCAATTATTCTATTGTAAGTATTGTAATTGCTTTTATTATAATTTGAAGTAATAACGGTTTCATTTGAATCGTTAAGCTCTGTTGTTAAAATACTTTGATCTTTTGCATTAAAGAAATTAACGTTTGCCGAAGTGTCTTGGTCAATACTGTTCTCGGTTTTCAAATTAAATAGACCGGTATCTGCTCGAATAAGAGAATTAAATGTAGAATCTTGTTGTTGAGTTTGAATATTGCCAAACTTTTGCATAAGCAATATATTTTTTGCAAAGGTATAAAATTATAACCTAAAACTAAGCGGAATTTCAAATTGTACTTTCACGGGCTTGTTTTCCTGAGTTCCGGGAATCCAATTTGGCATGTTTTTAATTACTTTAATAGCTTCTTCATCACATCCTCCACCAATTCCTTTTAATAATGTTACATCTGAAATTGAACCATCGGCATTAATTACAAACTTTATATAAATAGTCCCTTCAATTTTATTGTCCTTAGCCACTGGGGGATAATAAATGTTGTGTGCAATATATTTATATAAAGAATCTTGTCCTCCCGGAAATTCGGGCATTTGCTCTACTTTGGTAAAAATTTTTGGTGTATCAGAATATATCCTTTCTGAACGAAATGCCCCGTTTTCATAATACTTTCGCCACGAACCTGATTTATTTCCGTTATTATATTCCCCCTTTTCCATTATCTGTCCATTATTAAACCAAAAAGTAAATTTACCATGTCTTATTTTTCCTTGGGCTGTTTTATAAGTTCCTTCCATTTGTATTTTCCCATCAATATAATAGTTTTTAATAAGAAACGTAGAATCGTTAATTTCATTTATAATACGATAGTATTTAGCCTCAATATTTGAAGTAAGTTCTTTCCAGTCAGCATCGTAATACTTAACAATAGTATCATTTTGCGAAAAAGAAATTTCAACAGAAAGTATTAATATTAACAGAAATATCTTGTGCATATTTTTAAATCTGTAAGATTTATTACACAAAAATAGTAAAAAACTTTAAATTTTCTGTCAATTGAATATAAATAATTGTAACAAACAGCCTTACGTTTTTATATAATTTTCCTCTTCCTTAACAGGTCAAACTCAATTTCAAAATTTGGAGTAAATACATTTTTGCCAAGATTTTCCTGTATTTCCTTTATGCTCCAAAATTTTCCTTCGTCAACTTCTTCAGTATTTGGTATAATTTCTCCATTGTATTGAGCAATAAAAGTAATAACAAGCTCTTTTTCAATATCGCTTTCCCATTTGTATTGCACAATTAGCTTTGCATTAAAATTCTTAATGCCAATTTCTTCATAAGCTTCACGTTTCAGACTCTCTTCTATGGTCTCGTTTATACCAACATGTCCACCAACAGCAGTATCCCACTTATTTGGCTGAATTTGTTTGTGTACAGGTCGCTTTTGCAGATATAATTGTCTTGATTTATTTATAATGTGCAAATGAATTACCGGATGCAATAATTTTTGCCCCGAATGACAGATAGAACGTGGTGCTTTACCAATAATTTTTCCTTTATCATCAACAACAGGCAGCCATTCTTCTTTGTTAAGATTTTTTGCTTTAAACTTATTTCTAGCAAATTCAAACACAAAATAAGCTCCAAACAAGATATAAAACAATCCGCCACTAATAAATACCCAAGCTTCTTTGCTCATATAAAAAGCGGAATAAAAAACCAGTAGAGTGTGGGCAAGAAAAATAAAAAACATTGCCTTAATACTTGTTGTTAACTGTTTTATCTGTGCATCATTTATCTCAACATCTTTTATATAGCGTTTACTCATGGCAAGCATAAAATTATTTGGAGTAAATGCCGAAATACCAAGTATGACAACAAGTATCAAGCCTATTAATGCAGGTTTAAGTTTGAAAAAAATGTCATTTTCCAAAACAATTGAAATAACTCCCATTATAACAATTAAACCTGTATCGAAAATCACAAATTTATCGAAACGTTTTTCGCGAATAAATGTGAATATTAGCTGAGCAATGCCAAAAACTACAGCAACTATTAAACCTATTTTAGTACCCCATATCTCGTCGGCAGCAATAAAAACAAATAGGGGTAAAAACCCGGGTAATAATTTTTTTAATAGTTCTGTTTTATTCACTTTTTCGATTTATATTTGTATACAAAGATACATACAAGATATGATTGCATAAATGTTTACTAAATATTAATGCCCTGTATTCTTGATACAGGCTTATAATTATAAAATTTACTCCGAGTATTCGGGGTAATGCTTTGCCTTCTAGTTCCTCCCCAAAGGGCAGGGTCGTTTCATTCTAATAAATTTATAGGTATAAGCGATTAAGTTGTACAAAAATACATATAAAAATAATTTTAATAAATTAGGTGGATGAAGTAAAAAGTACTGTGGGAACAAAAAACATATGAATAAACACTATTGTTATCCTTATCCTTATCTTTTTCCCCGTTGCTTTTGAGCTTGTTCAATCCGTTCCATAAACTTTGACTTTTTGGGGACTTTCTTTTTGCCTGTTTCCAGTTTTTTTAATATTTCCTCGTCGTTTGTAAATCTTCTGAACAAGTACATTTGGGTAAATGTAATAAGGTTTGCAAGTAGGTAATAGTAACTTAATGCCGATGCAAAATTATTGAAAAAGAACAAAAACATTATTGGCATAAAATACATCATTGTTTTCATGCCGGGCATGGATTGTGTTTGAACAGTTTGTTTGTTGTTCATCCATGTATATAATATTGTAGAAATGGTCATAAGTAAGGTAAATAAACTTACATGGTCGCCATAGCCAAATGGTACTGTAAATGGCAGGTCAATAACAGAATCGTATGCCGAAAGGTCTTCTGCCCAAAGGAAACTCTTCTGCCTCAATTCAATTGAAGCAGGGAAAAATCTGTAAAGTGCAATAAGTATTGGCATTTGCACTACCATTGGCAGACAGCCCCCCATGGGGCTAACCCCCACTTTTTTGTACAGAGCCATTGTTGCTTTTTGTTTGTCCATCGATTGTGCCTTGGTAAACTTTTTACTTATCTCATCAATCTGTGGTTTAAGCACTCTCATTTTAGCAGTACTCATGTATGATTTAAAAGTTAATGGCAGCAATAACATTTTTAATATTATTGTAAGAATAAGTATTATTAATCCGTAGCTGCCTATGTAATCCTGTAAGAAATTAAAAACAGGAATTACCATATATCTGTTTATCCATCCTAAAATACCCCAACCCAATCTAACAAGTTTTTCAAGATGCAGATCAACTTCTTCTCCATTATGATTTACTTTAGAATAATCTTTAAGAGTAGAAAAATGATTTGGCCCAAAATAAAAGTCAAAAGGAATATTTGTATTTTCAAGAGAAGAATAAGGAATTGTTATGTCTGCTTTAAAATGTTTTAAATATGGCTGGTCTTCTTCAAATTTAACTTGTTCAATTTTTGCATTTGCAATATAATCGTGAGCTATTAATGCCGATGAAAAAAACTGTTGTTTAAAAGCTATCCATTTTACTTTTGTTGTTAGATCTTCTGAGCCGCTTTTTTGTTCTGATATATAATCAACTTCGTCCTGATAAAATTTATAAAATATTGAAGTATAGTTGTTTTCGTATTTTGCTCCTTTTTCTTGCTGTGATACATATATGCTCCAGTTAAAAGTTAAAAAGTTTGTATTTGATGATATTACATCCTGAAGATTAACAAAATTAATATCAAAGCCTGCCATATAATTATCGGGCTTAAGAGTATAAACATATTCCAGATATTTATTTTCTCCTGCATACAATCTCATTGAAAGAGATTTTTCCTTATCGTCTACAATAATTTCTTTTTCGTTGTCTGATGCAGTAAAATACATGTCACCGGAAACAATTGTTCTGTTTTGTGAGAAAAATGAAATCCCGAATTCAGTAGAATCGCCGTCAAATAATATTAAAGGTTCTCCATAATATGTCTTATATTCCTTTAATTCAATAGAGTATAGTCGTCCTCCTTTCGATGATATTGTAAGTTTTACTTTGTTGTTTTCTAAAATATAAAACTCTTGAGTTCCTTTTCCTGCGTCAGCAAAATATCCATATTTATCATTTAGTAATGTGCTATCAGCCAAATTTAATGCAGCTGTATCAATAATATTTGAGTTTTCAATTAAAAATTGTGAAGAGTCAATTGCCAGAGTAACTGCAGAAAGATTTTTTATAGAATCTTCTTTTAGAATTCTCTCTGCTTCGGCTAATATCTGTTCTTTTTCTATTAGTGCTAGAGAATCCTGTCGTTTTTTTGCAACTTCAATTTCTGCTTCAGATGGTTTGTTAAATATGCTATAACCAATTATTAATACGAAAATTACAGCTATACCAATAACCGTATTCTTATCAATTCCTTTTCCTGCCATAATAATAACTTAACTTATAGTTGCTTTTACAAAATTTACAAATAATGGATGTGGATTTAAAACTGTACTTCTGTATTCCGGATGAAACTGAACACCAACAAACCATTTGTGTTTTGGTATTTCAATAATTTCAACCAAGTCTGTATCAGGATTTATTCCTGCAGGTACCATGCCTGCTTTTTCAAAATCTTTTAAATAGGTGTTATTAAACTCATATCTGTGTCGGTGACGTTCTACTATTTTATTCTTTTTATATGCCTCATATGAATTTGTTTTCTTTTTTACAATACAAGGAAATGCTCCCAATCGCATTGTTCCTCCTTTTTCTATTATTTCTTTTTGTTCTTCCATAAGATCAATAACCGGATATGGAGTGTTTCTTGCCATTTCTGAAGAGTTTGCTTTTTCATAGCCAAGCACGTTTCTTGCAAAATCAATAACTGCACATTGCATTCCCAAACAAATGCCAAGGAAAGGAATGTTATTTTCACGTGCGTATTTTGCAGCTAATATTTTTCCTTCAAAGCCACGATGACCAAATCCTGGAGCTATTATAATTCCTTTCAGGGTTTTTAGTTTTTCAGAATATGTGTTGTTTGTTAGTTCTGACGAATGAATTAATTCAAGATTTACCCTGCATTCGTTTTCAGCACCGGCATGAATAAAAGATTCTATTATTGATTTATACGCGTCAGCAAGTTCAATATATTTACCAATCAATCCAATTTTAACTTCTTTTTTCGGGTTGTTGTGTTTTTTAAGAAAATTTTTCCATGGCGTAAGTTTGGGTTCTTCTTTTAAAGGCATTTTTAATTTGGCAAGTACTATCCTGTCTAATTTTTCTTTTTGCATTAAAACCGGCACTTCATAAATAGTTGAAACATCTTTCGATTCAATTACAGAAGAAATCTCAACATTACAAAACAAAGCTACCTTTTTTCTAATGTCACTATTAACCGATTTTTCAGTTCTTAATATAAGAATATCGGGCTGTACCCCCGTTTCAAGAAGTGTTTTTACAGAGTGTTGGGTTGGTTTTGTTTTTAATTCTCCTGTTGCATTTAAATAAGGTAAAAGGGTAAGAAGTATTGTAAGAACATTTTCCGGCATTTCCCATTTCATCTGTCGTAATGATTCAATATATGGCAACGACTCAATATCACCAACAGTACCGCCTATCTCAGTAATAATAAAATCATATTTATTTTTTTTACCTAAAAGTTTAACTCTTCGTTTTATTTCATCTGTAATATGTGGTATTATCTGAACTGTTTTTCCCAAAAAATCGCCCCTTCTTTCTTTATCAATAACTGTTTGATAAATTCTGCCGGTAGTAACATTATTTGCTTGTGAGGTATTAATATTCAAAAATCTTTCATAATGTCCAAGGTCAAGATCTGTTTCAGCACCATCGTTGGTAACATAACATTCGCCATGTTCATAAGGATTAAGAGTTCCGGGGTCTACGTTGATGTATGGATCAAGTTTTTGAATGGTAACCCGATATCCTCTTGCCTGCAACAACTTAGCAAGTGATGCAGAAATAATACCTTTACCCAACGACGAAGAAACTCCTCCTGTAACAAATATGTATTTGGTGCTTGCCATAATCACTTAATTTAAAATAAATAGCTAATACCAATGCTTGGCATAAACGGTAACTGATTAACTCTTTCATGATTTAATCTGTCGAAATAAAATATATTTTCCCTATTATATATGTTTGTAATACTCAAATTTATTTCTAGTTTAGAGTCATTTTTAAAAATGAATTTTCTTTTTAAAGTCAGGTCTAATCTGTGATAATAAGGTAGTTTTCCTTCGTTTAAGCCTGCGTACACAATTCCAATTTCTCCGTTAGAAGTAGTATAATCTGTTCCAATACTTGTAAATGAGAGATTTTCATAATAACCCTGTGTTTGAGTAAAGGGGAATCCTGAACCAAAATTCCATCTGCCGTTAACTTCCCAATTTAAATCTCCAAAAGTTCTTGATGCAACTAAATTCACATTATGTCTTCTGTCAAAATGCGGAGAATAAGTAATATAGCCGTCATTTCTATTAACATAACCCAAAGAGTATACAAACCATACATAAGTTCGTTTATAGTCATATTTTATTAGAAAATCTACACCATAAGCATTACCTGATTCAATAATAAAATCCTTTTTTAAATTATCTGGTTTATCATAATTATCAGCATTATCATCGTACAATTTATTTCTGTTAATATTTGTAAGTTGGGTATTTTGCTTTAGATAGCCTTCAACGTTAACCATAATTTTATTTGACAAATCAATTTCCACACCGAAGATGCCATGAACAGATTTTTGTAAAGCGTGTGTAATTTCCTCTCCCTCAAATTCATCTTGCAAGTCTCCTAATTCAGGTCCTGATATAAATCCATAAAATAAATTCACAACATCTCTGTCGGAGTTGGCAGCAATTAAATTCTGAGAGTATAAGCCTCCGGCAAATTTAATTCTCAAAAAATCTGTAATATTATACTTCATTCCTAATCGTGGTTCGGGAGATAAAGTAGAAAGGGAGGCATAATATTGCATTCTGAAACCTGTCTCTACCAACACTTTACCGAAATTTAATTTATATTTAAAATATGCGGCAAGTTCGGTAGTATTTTCTTCTTGCTCCATATGTCTGCCAATTGAATTATAATAATTGAAATTGGTTTTAAATCCTAGTGTTTCAACCCCATAATCAATTTGGTTTTTGCCAAGAAAATAAACAAATGATAATCCAAAGTTAAAGCCATTAATTAAGCTATTTCTTGGCAATTGGTTTTCTTCCTTTAAAGTAATATCGTATTGTGAAAAAGAAAAATTAGATTTAATAAGTACCGAAGAACTTGTAGGAACAAGTATTAAATTTGTTCCAATTCCTGAAGCTTTCCAATTAAAGTCTGACACCGCCCTATAATTAACATTATCATTAAAATTAAATCCAAAAATATTTAACTTACTTCCACTAGCTCCGTTTATTGATACCTTGCCATAAAAATCATTAAAATTAAAAGGTAAACCAGCAGTATCAATGTATGTATATAATAATTTAGAACTTTCTTCGAGATAAGAAGTTTTGCCGGAAAGAATATAAGTTATTGATGTTTTGTTTTTTTCGGTTTGCTTTAAAAGTGGTCCTTCTAATAAAAGCTTGGAACCAAAAGGACTTGCTGATATTTTACCTGATAATTTCTTTTTATTTCCATCACGCATAGTAATATCCATTATTGATGATATTCTACCGCCATATTCTGCATTAAACCCACCTGTATAAACATCAACATTTCTAATAATATCTGAATCAAATACCGAAAATAATCCAATGGAATGAAATGGATTATATATAACCATCCCATCAAGTAAAACTTTATTTTGAATTGGCGGTCCTCCACGAATATATAATTGTCCTCCTTGGTCTCCGGTAAAAATAACGCCTGGTAATATCTGTAAATATTGAGCCAAATCAGGTTCTGCTCCAACAGTAGGTATTTGAGATATTTGTTTTGGAGTAATTTTAACTACAGAAGTTCTTATTTGTGTTTTCATTTCCTGGCGTTCTGCAGAAACAACGGCATCATTCAACATTATAGCTGATTCAGAAAGAAATAAATTTTCTGAAATTATTTTATTTGCAACAATATTAATTTTAACATAAACAGTATCATATCCCAAAGCAGTAGAAATAAGAGTATATTTTCCGGGTTTTATTTTAGTGAGATTGTAAAATCCATTAACATCTGTTGCTCCACCATAATTTGTTCCTTTTATATATACGTGAGCAAAAATCACTGGTTCACCAGTTCTTTTTTCATATGCAAAACCCCTAATGCTCCCCGTTTGAGATAATAAAACAAAATTTATTACAATAAAAATTGTTGTTAAAATGTATCTCCTAATATTCATTGATTTATAATGTTAAATTATGATATTTAAAAATATTACTTTGTTAAATTAATTAGTTGAATTCTCCTCGAATTTCATTTTATTTATTATATCCAGCTTGCTTTTCAACAATTTCACACTTTTTCTTTCATTATCAATTTTACTTTTCATTTCATTAATAATTGATTCTGCATTTGGTGAATTGGCAAAAAAACCAATGTTATTTTCTAATGTAATTACATCGTTTTCTATTTTTTTTAATTTTTTGGTAATATTTTCTTTTTCGTCATATATTTTTTCTTTCGCATTGTGTTGCTTTAATATTCCTTCTGCTTTAATCTTAAATTTGAAAATTTCCTTTTTATTGTCATCCATTTCAAGTTTATCAAAAAGCTTGTTTATTGCATTTCTATAATTATTGTATAATTCACTTTTAAATTTATGAGGTACATGACCTATTTCAGTCCATTCTTTTTGAAATTGCTTTAACGTTTTAAGGTCTTCTTCTATATTTGAAGCAATTGTAAAGTTACTGATTTTTTCTATCAATTCATTTTTCTTATTCATATTTTCAACTTCCAAATCAGCTCTTGATGCAAAAAATTCAGCCTTTTTATTAAAAAACACATCGCAAGCAGTTCTAAATCGTTTCCATACAACATCTGAATCCTTTTTTGGTACGGGACCAATAGTTTTCCATTTTTTTTGTAAGTTAAAAAAATCATCGGAAGTTTTTTTCCATTCAGTACTATTTTGAATTGCTTCTGCCTGAATACAGATGTCAGTTTTTAATTGTAAATTGTTAGTTTGTTCTCCTTTAAGTTGAGAGTAAAATTCTTTTTTTCTGTTGAAGAAAACATCACACGAAGTTCTTAATCGTTGATATATTGTATTATTGAATTTACGGGGAACAGGTCCAATTGTATTCCATAATTTTTGCAAGTCTAATACCTTGTTAGTTTTCTCTTCCCATTCTTTATGGGAATTATACATGATTTCATTAAATTGTTCAATTGTTTCACAAATTACTTGTTTTGCTAAAAGACTTTGTTCTTGTTCTTTTTTTCTTTCTTCAAAATATTCCTGTTGCTTATTATTTATTTTACCGGTAGCCTGTTTAAATCTTTCCCATATTTCATCTCCTTTTTCTGTAGGCGCAGGTCCAATTTCTCTCCATTCTTCATGTAGTTTTTGCAATTCTTTTGATGCAATAATAATATCTTCGTTTAATAAAAGTTCTTCTGCTTTTTCACAAAATTTAATTTTTATATCAAGATTTTTTTTAAGATCGAGGTCTCTAAGTTCTTTGTTGATTTTAATATAGTTGTAAAAATTATCAACATGCAAATTATATGTTTCCCATAAACCTTTTAGTTTGGCTTGTGGTACTAAACCTATTTCTCCCCATCGTTTTTGAAGTTCTCTAAACTCCTGAAAAGTTTTATTTACAGATTCTTCTTTGTGTACCAGATTCTTAATTTCTTCTATTATTGTGTATTTTAATATTAAGTTCTTTTCTTTTTCTTTTTCTATGTTGGAATTGTATTCTGTTCTTAATTCTTTATATCGTTGTAAATAAGCTTTTAAATTTTCTTCGCTAACATTTTCGCCGTAAGTAAAATCTTCTGCATCACCGCCTGCTTCAACAAATTTTTTCTTTTTTTCTTCAATTTCCGCATGATGTTTTTTATAAAAATTAGTTTTTATAACATCAACATCATTTTTTATCTTTTGTACAGGCTCGTTTTCAATTAATCGCTTTAAAACAGCCACTAATTCTTCTTTGCTTATTTGAGTATAATCAACTTCTTTTATTTCTTCTTCAGCTTCTTTTTTAACATCTTCTATTGGTATAGTATTTTTTTCTGCTGCTTCCTCAATAGTTTCTTTATTATTACCTAAAGATATTTCTTCTGCAACAATGTTTTTTGTTTTGTTTTCAATTTTTACATCGTCATCTGTTTTTATCTTTTCCTTTTGTAGATTTTCTTCTTGTTTAAGTTCTACTTTTGCAGTTTCAGCATCATTTTCCACAACTGTTTTTTCAGTCATGATTTCCTTTAATTCTTCACTTTGTTTCTTCGCTTGTTTTTTCGGCACATCACTCTCTTTTTCCCCTAAAGGCTCACTAATTTGATTTTGCTCAACATCAGATAAATTCAAATTCTCTTTTTTCTCCATTATCAGTTAAAAACTTAATTAATACAATTACAAGCAAATATTAAAAAATTAAAATCATTGCTTTTTTTATAAACTTACAAAAGTATGTAATTACCCTTTAATACTCAAAGATTTTGATAACATTTCTTTAAAAAATAATATTTTAGGGGCTCTATCTTATATATAGCAGGTAATCAAATTTGCTACTGATTCACAGATTACAAAAAGATTAATTTTATAATCTGTGAATCTGTGGCTTTTTTATTTGAATATTTCATAAGTTTATCTGAAAATCTGTGGCTTTTTTATTTCCTTTACCAATCCAATTCAATAAAGAGCCATTTTTTACTTTATACTAAATCAATTTGCTTATGAGAATAGATATTTTGACACTGTTTCCTGCTATGTTTTCCGGGCCTTTTGATATTTCGATAATTAAAAGGGCTCAGGAAAAAAAAATTGCAGAGATAATATTGCACGATATTCGTGAATTTTCAAAAGATAAACACAAAAATGTTGATGATTCTCCTTTTGGAGGAGGAGCAGGCATGGTAATGACAATTCAGCCTATTGCCGATGCAATAGAATTTTTAAAATCGCAACGCAAATACGATGAAATTATTTATTTAACACCGGATGGTGTAAAATACGATCAAAAAATTTGTAATACGCTTTCAACATTTAAAAATATAATCTTGCTCTGTGGACATTATAAAGGAATTGACCAGCGAATTAGAGATATTTTTATTACAAAAGAAATCTCAATTGGCGATTATGTGCTTTCGGGGGGGGAACTTGCTGCTGCGGTTATAGTTGACAGCGTTGTGAGATTGTTGCCGGGTGTTATTTCTGACGAAACCTCTGCTTTAACCGATTCTTTTCAGGATAATTTACTTGCTCCACCTGTATACACAAGACCTTCAGACTATAATGGACATAAAATTCCGGAAATATTGCTTTCAGGACATTTTGCTGAAATAGACAAATGGCGAATGAAGCAAGCCTGTGAAAAAACCAAGCGACTTCGCCCTGATATTTTGAAATAAAAAACTATTTTTTATCTAACAGATTTTCCAAATTTTTTAAATATCTGATTTCAACATAAAAACTGTCTAATGCCGCCAATTTGGTTTTTATTTTATGTCGTTTTCTTGTAATATCAAATATTTCTTTTTGAGCATATTTTAAATTATTGCTTGCATTGATCAGGTGTTCTGCCATTTGCCTTGTGATGTATAGTTCTTGAAATTGCTCAATAAAAACAGGGTTGTATTTAGATAAGTTATCCCACGAATCAGGCTTTTCTTTTAGTTTGTCGGAAAACTCAATATAGCTATTTTTAATTTCTTCATTTTCTTTTTTAAGTTCAATTATGCCTTTTTCAGAGAATAATACAATCTGGTTAAAATTATTAATAATAATTTCATTACCGAATTCAATATGTCTTTTTATCTTTTTACCAACATTAGGTTTAATTATTATTTTTCTTGTAGCAAATACTATTTCATATATTATACTTCCTATACCAAAAGGAATATATTCTATCATAAATTGTTTGAAATTTCGTAAGAAATCTGTGTTATATGACGACTTAAAAGAATACCCTGTTGAATATGAGTTTATTTTCATTAATGCCATGTTAAGCTCATATGACATAAGAATGTCGTCCTGATAACCGATTATTGCACTATCGAGTATATCTAATAATATTATTGTTGAATCTTGGGCAGAAGCAATGAGTTTTTGGTGATTATATTTAACATTTGCAGTATGTATTATTATTTCCTGTGAATATTTATAATAATTATCAAGATGATTAAAATATCCGTTACAAATTCGAATTTGTTTTTTATTCAAAGAGCAACTGCTTAGAATAATTAATATAGATATTGTAGTTATTATTAGATTTTTCATGCATGCAAAATTTAATTTTGTCAGGTTTTTAATTATAGCAAATTTATATAAAAGTTTCTAAAAGCATAATTTTTTTGCAAAAACAGATTAAATAAAATATTTTTGTTAGTCGAAATGCATAAATATGCATATCGACAAATTAAATAAATTTAAAGAAACATTTATGAAAACAAAATCAGCATTTATTTCTGTAATTCTATCTTTTATAATTATGTCCGGCTTTGTAATGTTTGGGCAGAAAAATGATTTAAAAAATTTAAATCTTAATGGTAATGTGAAAACAATTCGTGAATTTTATTACAAAGTTGTTGAAAAAGCAGATGGTTTTGAAAGAGGGGAAAATGGATATTCGTATTATAATATATTTAATAATATTGGTAATAAAATTGAAGACAATAGATATAAACCTGACGGAAGTCTTGATAAAAAATATATCTACAAACATGATAATAATGGTAATAGAATTGAAGAAACCCAATTTGCATCAGACAATAGTTTGATTAGAAAAATTACGTATAAGCATAATGAAGATGGAAACATAATTGAAGATAACAGCTATTTGCCGGATGGAAAGTTTGATAAAAAATATACTTATAAATATGACAGTAAGGGAAATATAATTGAAGATAACAGTTACACCGCTGATGACAGCTTAGTTAAAAAATTCACATACAAGTATGATGATAGTGGTAATAAAATTGAAAATATAAAATATAATTCAAATGGTGAACTTGAAAAAAAATATACTTATAAGCATGATGATAAAGGGGATGTAATTGAAGAAAGCAAATATAAATCAGATGGAAACTTACATAGAAAATATTTTTACAAATATGAATACGATAATCAAAAAAACTGGATTAAAAAAATTGGTTTTACAGATAATAAGGCATTATATATACTAGAAAGAGAGATAAAATATTATTAATGTTGCAATCGAAACAACTAACAAGTCTGTTAATTACATTAGGTCAAATTTTATATCCAAAATATGCTCGTTGCATCTCAAATCCTGAATTATTGCCATCATCCGTAATGCTTGTATGAAAATTACTGAAAAAATTTACAATTGGTTCACCTTTTGGCACAAATTCAGTTGTATCAATATTTTTCGAAAATAAATTAAATGAAATTAATATAAATGATAAACAAAAAAAACTAAAACGCCCCATACTAATCGTATTAAAGTTGTAATTATTAATTTTCAAATTTAACAAAATCTCTGTGAGTTTTTAATAAATTTATATCAAAATAATAACATATTTTTAAATTTTCGATAATCTAAGAATTTTAACAATTTGACAATATTTTAAATAATTGATTTTGTAATATAAATTAAAATACTATTTTTGTGTTTTTATCAATTTATATTATAACATAAATATACTAATTCTTAATCGGGTATACAAAGTAAAGATGTTTTGGAATAATTATGTTGATATAAGTAAATAAAATTTACAAGTTAATTCCGTATCGGTATAATATTTTAATAAAATAATCGTATATATTATTAGACTTAAAAATTAATTTAAAACGTAAAGAAATGAGCAAAGCATTAAAAACAATTATGATCCCATGGGATTTTACATCTGCTTCTGAAAATGCCATTTTACACGCCATTCTTTTAAAAAGAGGTAGTGTTGATATAACATTAGTTCACATTGTTGAAAAAAATTCGCAGACAGAAGGAAAAACCGCTGAGTTAAACGATATTGCACAAGAGTTAGCTGCAAAACACAATATTGAAAAACCAAATATTGTTGTTAAAAAAGGAAATATTTTCAAACACATTTCTTCTATTTCAACAGATATTAATGCTATATTAGTTGTTATGGGAGTACACGATATTCAAAATAAACGAGTAATTAAAGTTGTTTTGGGTTCTCAGGTTCCATTTATTCTTGTAAAAGTACCACCAAAAAGAAACGAATATAATAATATTGTTGTTCCTTTTGATGAAGATGAAAAGAACAGAATTCAGCTTAACTGGATAATTAATTTAGCAAAATACTACAATTGTAATATTGATATCATTAAACCGTTTATCAACAGTAATGTTAAAAACGAGAAAATGAGAAATCAAATGTTTTTCATTAAGAAAAATCTTGATGCAAAAGATATTGTATATGGTATTAGAACTTCAAAACGTGGTATTGAATTTCATGATGCAATGTTTAATTTTGTTGAAGAAATTGATGCTGATATAATTATGATGATGGCTGGTAAATTTAAAAAATATATTAAAGGAATTAAAAGTAGCACAGTTCCGGTAATGTGTATCAATCCTAAATTAGCCAATTTAGGAGGTTTCAATTAAACTAAGTGTATCGTATAAAATATAATATAAAAAAGCCTTGATTTCAGGGCTTTTTTTATAAATCTATTTTAAATAATCTTCAAAATAATTTGTAACTTTTTGCATAAGATGTATTCTGTATTTATAACCTACATTGTGTTTTTCGCGAGGATATAAAAAATAATCTACCTGAACATTATTACTAATACAATTATTAATAAAATCAAGACTATGTTGGGGAACAACAGTGCCATCAATATATCCATGTATTAATAATAATTTACCTTTTAATTTATCTGTTTTATTTGTTAAACGAGAGTTTTCGTAGCCGTCATGGTTTTCATCAGGAGTATCCATATAGCGTTCTCCATACATAATTTCATAATATTTCCAATCCATTACCGGACCTCCGGCAACTCCAACTTTAAAAATATCATTATGGTGTATCATCAATGAAGTAGTCATAAAACCTCCATAACTCCAGCCATATATTCCAATTTTATTCATGTCAACATATCCAAGATTTTCAAGAAGTTCAACTCCTTTCATTTGATCTTCCATTTCGGCAACTCCTGTTTTTCTGTGTATTATATTCTCAAATTTTAATCCTCTGTTTTTCGAACCTCTATTATCAATAGTTAGCATTACATACCCCATTTGTGCCATATAATATTGCCACATCCCTACTCCACCTAACCATGAATTTGTAATGAGCTGAGCATGAGGCCCTCCATAAACATAAATTATTACAGGATATTTTTTGTTTTTATCGAAATTGGGCGGAGTTATTAATCTATAATATAAATCCGTTTTCCCATCAATAGATTTAATAGTCTTTATAGTCATATTTCCCAATTTATATTCTGCTAATGGATTTTTTGAACTTAACAGAGTTTTTAATAATTTTCCGTCTTTATCAATAATTTTAAATTCTTTTGGAGTTTCTAAATTGCTGTAAATATCAATAAGATAGTTTTTCTTTGGACTTAAACGAACGTTATGAGTGCCGTCAACATCTGTTAATTTTGTTATATCCCCTGTTTCAATATTGGTTTTGTAGGCATTGTTTTCAATAGGGCTATCTTTAGTTGACATAAAAAATAAATTTTCACCTGTATTATCAAATCCTAAAACGCTTGTTACAACCCAATTGCCTTTGGTTAACTGTTTTAACATTTCTCCATTAGTATTATATAAGTATATATGATCCCAATTGTCTCTTTCGCTTTGCCAAATAAACATATCGTTTTTGTTTGGAAGAAATAAAGCAGGATGCTCAGGTTCAACATATTTTGGGTGTTTTTCTTCAAATAATGTTTTAACTAATTCTCCAGTTAAAACAGCATATTTGTTGAATTTTAAATGATTTTGTTCTCGATTTAAAACAGCTATATAAATATATTTTTCTTCAGGTCCCCATGCAATATTAGTAAGATATTGTTCTTTTGGTTCGCCTGTTTTTAAAAATATAATTTTTCCATCAGAAATATTATAAATTCCAAGTGTAACTTCTTCGCTTTTCATACCCGCCATGGGGTATTTAGTATTTACAACTTCTGCTTCACGTTTTGTAATATCAACAAGGGGATAATCAATTACCATAGTTTCATCTTTTCGGTAAAATGCAAGATAATTTCCATTTGGCGACCAAAAAGTACCTTTGCTTATTCCAAATTCATTTCGGTGAACAGTTTGCCCTGTTACAATTCCTTTATCCTTATCTTGTGAGATTGGCGATACTTTTCCATTTTCGTGAGCAAGATATAGGTTGTTGTCGATTGTATAGGCAAGCTTTTTACTTTCGGCACAAAAATCATTATTTTCTGCTTTTTCATTATATTTAAACAAAAATTCAATCTTTTTTTTATTCACATTATAATATACAATATGATTATTTAATTCTAAATGCAGAATATCGTTATCTATCCATTTATGAGAAGGGAAATATAATATTGGTTCTAAATCATTTTTTTCGAGAACAGTACTTAAATTTTTTATAAATATTAATTCATTATTATTTTTAGTAGAAATATTACTTTCATAAATTCTATCTTCCTCAACAAAAGTATAAGCACCATCATTACCTTTCCATTTTAATTGTTTAATATACTCAGGGTATAAATTAGTCCATTGTCCAATTACTGCATCTTTAATTGTTAATTCTTTATCTTGTGCCTGTATAAATAGAATATTGTTAATTAAAATGCCAATAAATAATATTAATATCTTTTTCATAGAGTTTTGTTTTATATAATTTTGCTATACATAAAAAATAATATTTTGTATAAGAAAACAAACATAATAATAATTGTTATTATTTCAATACTTGTTTCAAATTGTTTTTATGATAACGATTCTAATAATAAAGTTAAAAGGAATGATACTACATTACTTAACAATTCAAAATTAAATGAAGAAATTGACACTCTTGGAAAAAATAAAGATACCACAGACCTTGAAAGAATATTAATAAAAGCAGGTTTAGTAAACATTAATAAATTTGATACTTCAATTAAAATTGATATTAGGTATTCAACAACAAATAATTTTTTAGGAATTGATATGTATGGTGATTTTGATAAAGCATATCTTCAAAAAGAAACTGCCGAAAAATTGCATAATGCACAAAAATTAATACAAAAAAAACATCCAAAATATTGTCTTATAGTTTTTGATGCTGCACGCCCGAGGACTATTCAAAAATTAATGTGGGATTCAATAAAAATCCAGGAAAACCAAAAACATAAATATCTTGCAAATCCTAAATATATTTCGATGCATAGTTATGGTTTGGCTGTTGACCTGAGCATTGTTGACAGCAGTGGAAAAGAATTAGATATGGGAACTGATTTTGATAGTTTTGAAGAGTTGGCTTATCCTGCACTTGAAGAACAAATGTTAAAAAATGGCTTGCTTTCAGAAACACAATATAACAACAGATTGCTATTGAGAAACACAATGGATAGTGCAGGATTTAACAGCATTACAACAGAATGGTGGCATTTTAGCATATATTCAAAAGCAGAAGCAAAAAAGTTATTTGCAGCAATTGAAACACATATTTTACCAAGCGAAACATCCGATTATATAGCAGAAATACCTGAAGAAATTGATCTTGAAAATATTAATGTATTTTTCAAAGTTCAGTTAAAAACATCAATGAAGCCAATTGATGTTAATTCTTCTGTTTTTAAAGGCTTGGAAATTTTCAGATATTATCACCAAGGATTATATAAATACACAGCTGGCAAATTTAAAGATATTGCATCAGCATATAAATATCGCGATGAAATAAAATCTATGGGATATAATGATTGTTTTGTAGCCGGATTTAATAATGATCAACGAATTGGAATTAGAGATGCTGTGGAATTATCACAATAATTATTAATTAATAATATGAATTTAGCATTAATTGATTGGATTATAATTGGATCATACTTGTTGGTAAGTATGGGAATTAGTATATATATGTCGAAGCGTGCAAGTAAAAGCACAAGCGATTTCTTTTTAAGCGGACGAAATTTACCATGGTATATTGCAGGAACAAGTATGGTTGCTACTACATTTGCTGCCGACACACCACTTGCAATAACAGAGCTTGTTGCAGATAATGGTATTGCAGGTAACTGGTTATGGTGGAATATGGTGTTTGGAGGAATGCTTACCGTTTTCTTTTTTGCGAGGCTATGGCGTAGAGCAGGCATTATGACAGATTGTGAATTTGTTGCGATAAGATACTCGGGAAAACCTGCAAATTTCCTAAGAGGTTTCAGAGCCATTTATATTGGTGTATTTATGAATGTTATAGTAATTGCATGGGTAAATCTTGCAATGGTAAAAATTCTCACAGTAATATTTCCTGAATTTACAGTATTTGGCATTGAAAGTTTTTCTCTTTTTGGACTTGAATTTAGTTCACACCTGATTGCTGTTGGCGGAATTATTGTTTTTGTAGCAATTTATTCTTCCTTGTCTGGTATTTGGGGGGTTTCAATTACAGATACTTTTCAGTTTATTCTCGCAATGACAGCTTGTATAATTCTTGCGGCAATTGCTTTAGGACATCCTGATATTGGTGGAGTTACCGGATTGAAAGAAAAGTTGCCGGAATGGGTATTTAATTTTGTTCCAAGTATTGGCAATTCGGATGGTATTACATTAGGTGGAGCAATGAAAATGTCTGTTGTAGCTTTTGTTACTTACATTGGTGTTCAATGGTGGGCAAGCTGGTATCCGGGAGCAGAACCTGGAGGAGGAGGCTATATTGCACAACGTATGATGTCGGCTAAAAATGAAAAACATTCGCTTTTTGCAACTTTATGGTTTCAAATTGCTCATTTTGCAATTCGCCCATGGCCATGGATAATAGTTGCTCTAGTTGCACTAGTGCTTTACCCTGACTTGCCTGCAGATAATAAAGGTGCAGGCTTTGTAATGGTAGTCAGGGATTTAATGCCGGCAGGATTATTCGGATTACTTCTTGCTGCTTTTCTTGCTGCTTTTATGTCAACAATTGCCTCTCAAACTATTTGGGGGACATCATATATTATTAACGATCTTTTTAAACCATTTGTAAAGAAAAATGCAAGTGAAAAATATTATGTAAAAATATCTAAGATTACTACTTTTTTACTTTTATTGTTTTCATTAATTGTAACATCGCAATTCGACAAAATTACTGATGCGTGGAAATTTGTTTTAACATGCGGTAGTGGAATAGGATTGGTTTTGATATTCAGATGGTTTTGGTGGAGAATAAATGCATGGTCAGAAATTTCAGCAATGCTGGCTCCATATTTAATATTTCCAATCTTAATTTATGTTTTTAATTTTGACGTATATGGTGAAGATTTCCCGATAACTTTATTAATTATTGTAATATGGTCTTCTATTGTTTGGATAACAATTACATTTCTGACAAAACCAACTGATACAGAAAAATTAGTATCTTTTTACAAAAAAATACATCCGGGGGGTAGGGGTTGGAAAAAAATATCAGATAATTTACCTGAAATTAAAAGTGATAAAGCTTATGGTTATTTATTTGTAAACTGGATTACAGGATGCCTGCTTGTTATTTTTACATTATTTGGAATAGGAGAATTAATTTTCCAAAATTATCTGATATGTATAATATATTTTGCTATTGCATTATTGTCAGGCATTTTAATTACAAGAAATATCATAAAAGTTGGATGGTAAAAAATAAATAAAACCTTTTATTTCTTGAATCGTATACTGTAAATTATTAAAAAAAATGTTATTAAAAAAATTTGTCAATAATAAATAGTAAATAAGACTTTGTGAATTCATTTTTTTTTTTAAACTTGCAGGTTGAAAATAATTTTAATTTTTAATTATGTTAACTAAATCATTTTTGAGAAACAGCAAAGTATTAGTATTGCTATTAGTTATGTTAATGCTTTGGATTGGTGGTTGTAAATCTGATGGCACAACTGAAGATATAATAGAAACCGAAATAGACAATCAAATAGATTCTTCTGCCATAACATTGATTAAGTTTAACAATACACTTTTTAGTATTCCTTCACCTTATCAAATTGCATATTTGATTAAAAATCAAAATATAAGTTATAATAAAGACATTCTGAATCCCTACAATATGTCTAGTAACTATACAAACACCTTTAAAAAAGCATTAAATATGGGTGTTTATGGTGCGGATCTTGGATATTTAAATTTATATGGACAAACTCCTGATGCTATTCAATATTTTTCTACAATTAAAATTCTTTCTCAGGATTTAAATATGGATAACGCATTTGATAAAGAAACTATGAAAAGCATTGAGAATAATATGTCAAACATAGACTCTCTAATGTATATTATGTCAAATTCTTACAGAAAAATTGATGAGTATTTAAAAGACAATGGACGCGAAAGTGATGGTGTTTTAATTTTAGCAGGTGGGTGGATTGAAAGCTTGTATATTATGTGTCAAATAGCTTTAAACAATAAAGATACTGAAGTTATTATTAGAATTGGAGAACAAAAACATCCTCTTGATAATTTAATAAAGATATTATCTCCTTACTATAATAATTCGGATGAATATACTGAATTAATTGATTCCTTAATTGATTTAGCTTACGAATTTGATGGAATTGATATTAATTACACTTATGAAGAACCTGTTGTTGATCCTGAAAATAAATTTTCAATTATAAATAGTAAATCTGAACTAATTATGTCTGATCAGCAACTACATACTATAATTGATAAAGTTGAAATTATTAGAAAAAGTATTATAGGATAATTATAATTTATAACATGAAAAATATATTTTTAATAAGCACATTAATATTAATTGGTTTTTTATTTTCAATAAAAAGTACCAATGCTCAAGCAGATGAGATTACTGCTCTGTGCACAAAATATCTTGTACCACCATTTGTTTCTGATGGACAACAATATAAAGCATTATTAAATGAAGATGAATTAGCTGAATTTCATGCGACATTCTATGGGGGAAGCACTTACAGGATAATTGCATGTAGTGGCATGTCTGAAGGGAATTTATTATTTTCAATATATGACAAAGAAAGAAATCTTCTTTTTTCAAATAAAAATTATGACAATTCTCCCTACTGGGATTTCAAATTTACATCAACAATAGATTGCATTATTGAAGCAGAATTGGATTCTAAAAATTTAACATCAGGATTTGCATTATTAATGATTGGTTTTAAACAACAATAATAAATTGATGAAATTTTTAACAAGGCGTTATTTTTAAAATTATAATGCCTTTTTTTTTAAGTTATGAGTGAAAGAATATTAAAAGCACTAATGCAGCTTTTTGCAATCATTGCTCCGCCCGAAAGCGAGGCAGCAGAAAGAAGAAGAGTGGTTGGCTCATTTCTTAAACAACAATTAAATCAAGAACTTGTTGATGAATATCTGAAGTTTTTTGACGAGTATTATGGTATTTATCAGTCCAAGCAAAGCGATAAGAAAAAACGAAAAAAAAGTATCTCATTAAGTTCTGTTAAGGTTCTTAAAATATGTACCGCAATAAATGAAGAACTTACCCAAAAACAAAAGGTAATTGTTTTATTCAGACTTTTAGAATTTATAAAATCAGATTTTCAGGAAATAACCGACCAGGAATTAGAATTCCTTGAAACAGTTTCAGATACTTTTAATATTGACAGAATTGAATATAACAGAATAAAAGCATTTGCCTTATATTCATTTGATGAAATCCCCAATTCCTCCAAGCTTCTAATCATCAACGATGTGGAAAACTATGCCCACTATAAAGTAAAGCATGTTTATAAAGAATCACTAAAAGGTAATATTTGGATTTTCCATGTTACTTCTGTTGATATGTATGTGTTACGATATTTGGGAGAAAACGAACTTTATTTAAATGGGCAACTGGTACAACAAAATAAAATGTATGTGCTAACTCCGGGAGCTTCTGTTAAAGACAAAAAAATAAAACCCATTTATTACAGCGATATAGTAAGCACTTTTATTTCGGACAAGTCAAAGACCAAAACTCTTTTTGAAATAAAAAATGTAACCTATAAATTTAAGGGGGGAGGAATAGGATTACACGATATGAGTTTTATCGAAGAATCGGGTAAACTTGTTGGAATTATGGGTGCTAGTGGTGCCGGAAAAACTACACTTTTAAATACTTTGAATGGAAGCCTTAAGCCAACTAGCGGAGAAGTACTTATTAATGGTGTTAATATTCATACTGAATCAGAAATTCTTGAAGGTTTAATTGGACATGTTTCCCAAGATGACCTATTAATTGAAGAATTAACTGTTTTTCAGAATCTTTACTATAATGCAAAGTTGTGCTTTGGCAATTACAGTGAAGAAAAAATTATTGAAACGGTTTCATCTCTTTTAACAAGCTTGGGTTTATATGAAATCAGGGATATGAAAGTTGGAAATCCTCTAAATAAAAAAATTAGTGGAGGACAAAGAAAACGCTTAAATATTTCACTTGAACTAATACGTGAACCTGCAATCTTGTTTCTTGATGAACCAACTTCAGGATTATCCTCTCTTGATTCTGAAAACATTATGGACCTTTTAAAAGAACTTGCTTTAAAAGGGAAACTTGTTTTTGTTGTAATTCATCAACCTTCGTCTGATATTTTTAAAATGTTCGACACTCTGCTTATTCTTGATAATGGAGGATACTTAATTTATAATGGAGATCCTGTTGAATCAATAATATATTTTAAATCACGAACTCTTCAAGCAAACTGGAATGATAGTGAGTGTAACCAATGCGGTAATGTTAATCCCGAGCAAGTTTTTAATATTGTTGAATCATTAGTAATTGATGAATTTGGGAATCACACACATTTAAGAAAAACATCACCTAAAGAATGGAATGATCACTTTATTGAAAACAAATTAAAAAAATCAAAACATGAGCAAGAAGTTCCGAAAGGGATTCCTGAAATAACCTTTAAAATTCCTAATAAAATAAAGCAGTTTAGAATATTCACTATTAGAGATTTTTTATCAAAATTAACTAATACTCAATATTTATTTTTCAACCTTGTTGAAACACCAATTCTGGCCCTTGCGCTATCATTTATTATTAAATACTATAATGTAAATGAAGCAAACGAAGTTGGTTATGCATTTAGCGAAAATAGTAATATGCCTGTATATATATTTATGTCGGTTATTATTGCCATTTTCGTTGGACTAACTGTTAGTGCTGAAGAAATTATTAAAGATCGGAAAATTTTAAAACGTGAATCTTTCCTAAACTTAAGTAGAGGAAGCTATTTGTTCTCTAAAGTAGTTATTTTATTTGGCATAGCTGCTGTTCAAGCATTAACTTTTGTATTGATTGGAAACACGGTAATGGAAATAAAAGGAATGTACTGGCAATACTGGTTAGTTTTATTTAGCGCATGGTGTTTTGCCAATATATTAGGATTGAATATATCAGACAGTTTTAAAACTTCTGTAACAATTTATATTTTAATACCATTTCTTGTTATTCCTCAAATTATATTAAGTGGCATAATAGTAAAGTTTGACAAATTAAATCCCGACATTTCTTCACCTAGCCATATACCATGGTATGGTGAAATTATTACAGCGCGATGGGCTTATGAAGCCCTTGCTGTCTATCAATTTAAAGAAAATGATTATGAAAAACAATTTTATCCTTATGATAAAATAATGAGTGTTGCAAATTTTAAAAAAGATTATTGGGTTGCAACCCTTAAAGAAAAAACTGCAAGCTGTAAGAGAAATTTAAAAGACCCTGAAAGAAAAGAAGAAATAACTAACAATTTCAAACTGCTTAGAAATGAAATACAAAAAGAATTAGATATAAATGAAAAATTTAAATTTGAATTTTTAGACAGTTTATATTACGATAAAGCTTCAGAAAGAACTATTAAACTTGCTGAAGAATACCTAAGAGAATTAAATGAATATTATAAGAAAAAATATAACGAAGCTAATAAACGAAAAGATAAAATTATTTCAGAACTTCAGTCAACAGATTCGTTAAAAGAATTGTTTATTGCTAAAAAGAAGAGATATTACAATGAAAGTTTATCTGATTTTGTAACCAATAAAAATAAACTTGACAGAATAATTGAATATAAAAATAATTTATATCAAAGAATTGAACCAATTTTTCAAGACCCTCGTCATAAGATAGTAAAATCACATTTTTATGCACCCAGAAAACAAATTTTTGGTAAATATTATGACACTTTTTGGGTGAATATTATTGTAATGTGGGTTACATCTTTGATGCTTTATGTTACACTTTATTTTAGTGCTCTTAAAAGATTACTCGACTTTTTTGAAACTATAAGTGAGAAATTCAAAAAAATCCGAGTAGTTATAAATTCAAAGAATAATTAATTTTCCATTTACAAACTATAAAAGCCGGAAAATCCGGCTTAGAAATAATTTTACCCCACATTATTTAAAATGCAGGGGAAATTTATGTTAGATGATTTTTGAGGAAAAACTATTCCTCAATTTCTATCATTTTGAAAGGAATTCTGATAATTGACTGATAATCTTCACCCGCTTCTAGCATATCTTCATCATCCTCTTCGTAATACCAGTTAATAATTACTTCATTGCCTGCTTTAGAAATTACTTCTAATTTCTTAAACACATCAAGGATACATTTCGATGAACTGGTATTAAAATATTCTAACTGAATATTTACTTCTGTCAATTCTTTAGGTGTTTTGCCATACTCTTCCAGCCAATCAACTAAAGGCTTATAAAATTCTATTGAATTTTCAGGTATCGACCTTCCTTTAATTTCTACTTTTCCAGAAGCAGCATCAAAATTTACTGTTGGAGTTTTTGGTGTTCCTTCAATTGTAATTTGATCCATATAAATAAATATTTAATTTGTGAAAAAACTATTCTATATTAATATTAAAATTATAAAATGAAAACTTATCATCAACATCAATAAATTCATAATTTAATTTACTGCCTGTTTTTCGTGCAACATCTATCATTCCTAATCCACCTCCACCTTTAAATGAAAACTCCTGATTATTTAATATTAATTTATATAAAGCTTTCAATTCATCTTTTGTCATAGAGTTTAATTGTTCCATTCTATCAATTAAATATTGCACCTTTTCTTTTGTTATAAAATTTCCTGTTGCAATTTTATAAGTATCATTTGATTTTGATATAGAGCAAATTCCGAAATTTTTTGCTGATTTATCAGAATGTGAAACATCTTCGATGCCATGATGATACAAATTTTGCAAACATTCTACAAGGGTATTGTATATTCTTTTCCTTATCTTTGATTTTTCAGGTATATCATCAAGTTTTGATTCAACTACCTCAAGAATATTTGTAATAAGGTCAGATGTAATATCTCCTTTAAATGCAAAAAGCACATTTCCTTCATTCATTTTATTATATTGCTCCTTGATACTGAAACTCATGCAAATCTTACTTATTAATATGTACTAATAAAACCCAATTTTTATAAACACAAATATATTAAAAATATTATAAACAAAAATAATATTTATTTAATTACTTCTGTCCAGCCAAATTTATCTTCAATTTCGCCATGCTGGATACCTCTCAATATATTATACAATTTTGTTGACACAACACCTGCTTTTCCATTTTTGCAATAATTATATGTTTTATTTTTATCAATATCAACAATTTTTCCTATTGGAGAAATTATTGCAGCAGTACCACAGGCACCAATTTCTTCAAAAGTTTCCAGTTCGTCAACATGAACAGGCCTTCTTTCTATTTTTAAACCAATATCTTTTGCTATTTCAATAAGACTCATATTTGTAATTGATTGTAGTATTGATGGAGATTTTGGAGTAATATAGGTATTATCTTTTATTGCAAAGAAATTTGCTGCCCCAATTTCATCAATATATATTTTTTCTTTAGCATCAAGATAAAGGACATTGCTTAATCCTGCGTCTTTGGCTTTTTTTAACCCGTTAAGACTTGCAGCATAATTACCTCCAACTTTTAATGTGCCGGTACCTAGTGGAGCTGCTCTATCACTATCTCTAATAATGGCAATATCAACAGGATTAAAACCTTCTTTAAAATAAGGTCCAACCGGAGTTACAAATACTACAAACATATATTCTGATGAAGGTTTTACTCCAACTTCAGCACCTGAACCAAATAAAAACGGACGAATATATAATGTGGCATCTGAACCATAGGGGGGAATATATTTTGCATTTAGTTCTACAACTTTTAAAATCGCTTCTTTAAATGTTTCAATCGGAACTTCAGCCATTCTAATTCCTGCTGCTGATTTTTGAAATCTTTTGGCATTTTCTTCCCATCTAAACAATCTCACTTTTCCATCTTTTCCTCTATATGCCTTTAAGCCTTCAAAAGCTTCCTGTCCATAATGGAGTCCGGTAGCTGCCATGTGTAATGAAATATGTTCATCCTGAGAAATTTCAAGTGAACCCCATTGACCATTTTTCCATGTATGGCGTACATTATAATCTGTCTTTATATATCCAAAAGGCAAATTTTTCCAATCAATATTTTCCATTTTTTTTATTTTTTATTTTTCATGTAATTTTAATAAAACATTGTATTATAGCAATCAATAAGCTTTGCTTATTTGATTTATATTATATTTATTTACAACTGCAAATTTAACATTTTTATGTAAATATCAATTATGTTAAATATGTTGCTTAAAATACTTTGCATTTTTAACAAGAATTGGCATAAAGATAAAAAAAAATACAACTTTTAAGCGAAAATCTGAAGCCTTATTATTAATTTAGACATTCAAAAAAGCATCAAGTAATGAACGAAGAAAAAAACAAAGAATTAGTAAAACGTATAGCAGGACTTGTAAAAGAAAATAAACAACTTACTAATCAAATATTAGAATTATCGAAACTAAACGATAAGCTTACAGATGAATATGAAAGTTTAAAAGAAGGGATAAAAGAATATTCTAAAGTATCGGCAAAAAGCCTTAAATTCAAAATGGCGACTGTGCTTTTTGTTGACATTACCGGATTCGCAGACATATCAAAACAAAATAGTTCCAGTACTTTAATTGATGAGTTGGATACAATATTTATACATTTTGATGCAATTGCAGAAAAATATAATATAGAAAAAATTAAAACTATTGGCGATTCATATATGTGTGCAGGTGGAGTTCCTGTTAAAAACAACACCAATCCGCTTGATGTTGTATTGGCTGCACTGGAAATACAACAGTGTATGAATGATATGCAGACAAAATGTGAAAAAGAAGGAAAATCGTTTTGGCAGTTTAGAATAGGAATTCATACGGGACCGGTTACAGCTACAACAATGGGAACAAAAAAGGTTTCGTATAGTTTAAAAGGTGATACCGTTAATATTGCAAGCAGATTTCAATCTGCATCAGAAATAGGCAAAATTAATATTTCAGTTATGACCTACGAGCTAATAAAAGAATATTTTACTTGCGACTATCATGGTATTTTACCTGTAAAATATAAAGATGACCATGAAATGTTTTATGTTAGAAGAATTAAAAAAGCATACTCTGTTGAAAGGAAAGGGAAAGTACCAAACGATATTTTTAATGTAAAATATAAACTCAGACAGTTTGCCGATATTCAGGAAATATTTTTAGATAAACTTGAGACGGAATTGCCATCATTTTTATATTACCATAATGCAAAGCATACTATTGATGTAATTACTCAGGTTGAACTAATTGGCTGGGGAGAAGGCGTTACAGATAAAGAGCTTTTGATACTTAAAACCGCAGCTTTATTCCATGATATGGGGCAGATACAGGGAGCAAAAAATCATGAAGAAAAAAGCTGTGAGTATGCTGAAAAATTATTGCCTAAGTTTAATTATACCGAACAGGAAATTGAATTAATAAACAATATTATTATGGCAACACAACTGCCTCCAACACCCAAAACTTTGTTGCAAAAAATAATTTGCGATTCAGATCTTGATTATCTTGGCAGAAGTGATTTTATTCCTGTATCTGATACGCTTTTTAAAGAACTGAAAGAGCAAAATATTATAACTTCATTAAATGAATGGAACAAGCTGCAGGTTAAGTTTTTATCGGGACATGCATATTTTACAAATACAGCAAAAAACTTACGTGAAGTAAATAAACAAGACCAAATAGACAGAATTTCTGATTTAATTCATTAGCTCATGCTCAACAAATTTCACATTGCTTTCCAGTCTTGTTAATGCATCTAAAACTATTACCAAATAATAATTGAAAAATTCTTCATCTTCCCATCTATATTCATTTCCATTATCAGTAATAATATCTTCAACATTAAACATTATTTCAGCCATTTTCTTAAGCTCATCATTAGCTTTATCAGATGATAAAACGGCTTCATTAAAAGCCCTTATCTTACTTTTCAGTATATCTATATTATTAACGTCATTGTAGTGGAATAAAACATGTAATGTTGTTTTGGTATTATCAAGAGAATGCAATTCAGAATTTAAATTATTATTAGTAGCAGCCAATAATTGAGTTTTTATCTCTTCAATAAACTTATTTAAATCATCTGCCTTTTGCTGAACTTGTGTATCATTACTACTTGATTCATTATAAATATTGTCTACTAAATTTTGATTGTGCTTATATTGACCTTCAAAACTATTTACAACAGTAGCACTGATATTTACTGCAAGCAATGCACTGAAAACAGTAAGGAAAACCATTCCAAACATTATTCCCATAAAATTTACTATAGAATACTTTTTATCTTTTCTTGTCTGGATTAAATATACTGGCAAAAATGCAACAAGTGGCAATGGAATACCAAAAATTAGAAACCATCCTGCACCCGGCCAGTGCATCACTTTAAAAAGTGCACCAATAAATACTATAAAGAATACAATGTATGTTACAATGTATATTAGTCCATACCTCTTTGGATTGCTATTGTGATAAGCATTGTGCAATGCAAAAGGTAGAAATAGAAAACAAAGAGTAAATATTGATAATGTCAATAGGATTCCTGCTCCTGGAAAATGCATAACTTTAAACATTGCACCAAGAAACATAAAATTAGCGCTTAAAATACCTGTTATATATATATACTTTTTCATCTTATTTAGTATTTAAGGTTAGTAATTCATTATTTGTATATTCTAAAGCCATAGACTCTGCAATACGAACATTATTTTTAAATTCGTTTAATATGCCAATAACTCTAATTAGTGGATAATGCTGAAAATAATATCGTTCCCAAGAAACTGTTTCTTCCCATATAGTTTTGTCCGATAAGTTTATAAGATTATCTAAGAGAGACACAATCTCTGCATTTTCATTAGATTCTGCAATGATTCTTGATTTGTATTCATTTAGCTTTGCTTTTATTTCTATTGCTTTACTTTTCCCATTTTTTCCAACTAATAGAATATTTACAAAATCAATATTATCCTTTTTGTTAATTGCTCTCGGATTATTTAGAAGTTCACTTGCCTTTTCTTTATCAACTTGTTCTGTTTTACTAATAAGATCAATTTGAATTTCATTTATATATTCACATAATTCATCAGACTCTTGTTTTATAGTCTTGGCTTTTGATGTTAAGCCTAGTGTATCTGTTTTACTTTCAATATCTGTTAATAGTAAAGAGTTCTTATTCTCAAGATAATTATTCTTTAGAGTTTCATTATCTGCATGTTTAACACAAACATTTAGAAAATCTCTAGAAACATTTAATGCTAATAATGAAGTGAAAAGTACCAAAAACATTGATATGATGATTATATAAATAAACTGTCCGGTAATTTTTCCTTCAAGCTGAATTCTACGCCATGTAAACATCGGGAGAAATACCCCAACTAAAAGTAATGAACCAAGCAACATTAAAACAGCTGCTCCGGGCCAGTGAAACATTTTAAACATACTGGATAAACCAAAAATTATTATTGAGACAACTCCCAGAAAATATATTCTTTTGTCTTTTTTCGATTCGGAATTTTTAATCTTTACATAAAGCAAAATTGGCAAGAGCAAAAACAATAATGATAAATATCCGAGCATTAATAAGGGTTGACTCATTGGCCAATGCATAACCTTAAACAAAACACCAGCCATAAATAGTATTCCACCAATTAACATTGCTATATGTAATATTACATTCTTTTTTTTACTTGCATTTTTATAGTTTATGTGTACTGCTAAAGGGAAGAATACTGTACATAAAATAAAAAATCCAAAAGCTAATAATACACCTGCTCCCGGCCAGTGCATAATTTTAAATACTGTTCCAAACATTATCACAGCTAGTGATATATTGCCGGTAATTTTCATAGTTGTTTTCATAAGCCTATATTTTTTATTGATTAAAAATTTTGTATCTTCTTGTATCTTTTTAAGAACAGAAATACCTGTTTGCTTTTTTACAATCTTATATGCCTGCTCAAAACTTTCTCCATCTTCAATCAGGTTTTCTACTTCGCAACAAATATGGTCAATCAAGTCGTCGGCAAGGTGCGATAATGTAATGCTTGCCACCCTTACATCTTCAATTATTATGTCAACCTGTTTTTTATTTAGCGAATACATATTCAAGACCATAATTTGGTTTAAGTAATGTTTTAAGTGTATTAACAAATTCTTCGAGTTCAGCAATTTTTTCTTTGGCTGTGTTTTTCCCTGTTTCAGTCAAAGAATAATAAATTCTATTTCTGTTATTTACAATTTCCGATTCTGTTTGAACTACACCTTCTTGCTCCAGTTTATGTAAAATTGGATATAGTGCCCCAAATGTTAGCTCAACTTTACCATCTGTAATTTCTTTCACACTTTGTGTGATCTCGTAACCATACAATCTGTTGTTTTCTGATAAAAGTTTCAGAATGATAGGCTTTAAAGTTCCTTTTAGTAAATTGTTTGATGCCATATTATATAAATTTAAAGTATATTAATAGTGTAAATATATATAAGAAACTTATATATGCAAAAAATATTGTGCAAAATTTATCCACAAGGGAATAATATGCAGTATTACAGGCAAATAAAATTTGGAAGAAATTTTGTTTTTATTAGTGCAATAATTAATTTATCACAACAATGCGATAGTTTGAGTATTGAGTTTGTCGAAATGCTTTCTGCCTCGTTTCGAAAAGCTTAACGAGTGGTTTTTTTTTGCTTTGCAAAAGCACATCCAACAGAACCCTTCTTGTTTTCAATTATAGGCAACCTTTTGTAAATAATTAAGTATTATATAAAAGAAGATAAACATATATGCATTTGACAATCAAAATTAAATATCAATACTTTTTAATAGCTCTCTTCTTAATAATTAATAATTATTCATTTTCTCAACCATCATTAAGTTATGGTCTTTTAAGGCTAAATAAAGATTATTACTATGGGTTTAATTTGGGAATACAAAATGATGCAAAGGCCGTTTATGGCTTAAGCCTTGGTATTACAAACAAGCTGGAAACACTTTATGGTTATCAATTTGGTATAAAAAACGACACACGGCTTGGTAGAATATATGGAGTTCAGACAGGTATCATTAATAAATACGGAAATTTACATGGAATAAGTATTGGGATTCAAAATAAGAAAATAAATACAACTGGTTTTCAGTTTGGATTAATAAATAAAACTTCAAAAATAAAAGGTATTCAAATAGGACTATATAATGAGGTAACCGAACTTTATGGTTTTCAATTGGGTCTAAATAATTACGGTCCGGCAAAAGCAACATATTCAGGAATTAGTATTGGATTAACAAGCGACCTTGATAATTTTAAAGGTGTTAGACTTGGCTTGTTTAATGATACCAAGAATGATATCTACGGATTTCAGTTTGGACTTCTTAATGGAAATGTCATTACCTGGCATAAATCATCGCATATTTATAATGAGTGTATTGGTATAAGCATGGGAGGTGTGAACTTTGCAGAACATTTTAAAGGAATATGTGTTGGCATATTAAACAATAGCAATAAACTAAATGGTGTTAGTTGCGGAGTATGGAATAAAGTTAGAAAGAATGATACTTACGGATTGCAGGCAGGAATTGTAAACTGGTCTAATGCCAGAGTGTATGGATTGCAAACAGGAGTTCTTAATTATGCCAAAAGCTTATACGGACTTCAGATTGGTATTACAAATTTTACATTATTGGCAAGTCATAGAGACCGCAACTTTATTCATTTTCAAATAGGATTATTTAATTGGGCTAAACATCCAAAGTCTAAACAGCTTGGAATAATAAATATTAACAGATACAAAATTGATGGTACGGGTTGGCAAATAGGATTGATAAACTATGTGAAAGCTAATCCCTGGTATATGAAAATACTTCCAATATTTAATACTATTAACGAAAAAGTTGTTGCTACTAAAAGGGCGAATAATCGGGAGTTTTAAATCCTCACAAAATCTTAATAAGCAATTAAGTTTATTCCTGTTTCAATTCTATTAATAGTTTCTTGTTTTCCTATTAAACTTATTATGGTAAAAAGGTCGGGTCCGCTATTGTTGCCAACAAGTGTTAATCGCAGGGCATTCATAACTTGCCCAAAACCAATCTCATTTTTTTCGAGATAAGCTTTAAATTCGGGTTCAATATTATCTTTTTCAAACACAGTAATAGTTGATAGCATTTCTTTAACGCCTGTTAGAATTTCAGGAGTATTTTCTTTCCATTTCTTTTTTATTACTTTTTGGTCGTACTCAGTTGGGGCGTTAAAAAAGAAATAAGATTGTTCCCAAAGCTCGTTTACAAAACTTACTCTTTCTTTTACCAAGCCAACAATTTTTGTAACATGCAAAATTTCAGCATCAATACCTTTTTGCTTTAAAATGGGGATAAATAATTTTGCTAGCTCTGAATTATCTTTAGTTTGAATATACTGATTATTGAACCATTTTGCTTTTTCAGGGTCAAATTTTGAACCCGATTTACCAACTCTTTCAAAAGTAAACGCCTCAATAAGTTCATTCATACTAAAAATTTCCTTTTCACCGCCGGGGTTCCACCCAAGAAATACAAGCATATTAATAAATGCATCGGCAAAGTACCCATCTTCTCTATAGCCTCTAAATTCCTCCCCGCTTGGCGATTTCCAATACAGTGGAAAAACAGGAAATCCGAGCTTGTCGCCATCGCGTTTACTTAATTTTCCATTACCGACAGGTTTTAATAATAATGGCAAATGAGCAAATTCAGGCATTTCTTTTTCCCATAAAAACGCTTTGTATAGTAAAACATGGAGTGGCAATGAGGGCAGCCATTCTTCGCCTCTAATTACATGGCTTATTTCCATTAAATGGTCATCAACAATGTTTGCCAAATGATATGTTGGCATGCCATCCGATTTAAAAAGTATTTTATCATCGAGTGTCGATGTATTTATTTTTATCTCTCCTCTAATAATATCATTTAATATTAATTCTTCATTTACAGGCATTTTAAACCTGATAACATAAGGTGTTTCACTATTAATTAGTTTGTATGTTTCTTTTTCAGACAGTATTATTGAATTATTAAGCTTATCCCTTACAGAGCTATCGTAAGCAAAAGTCTTTTTTTCTGTTTCGTATTGTTTTCTAATATCATTTAGTTCTTCCGGTGTATCAAAAGCATAATAAGCATTACCCGAAACAATAAGAGCATCTGCATATTGGTGATATATCATTTTTCTTTCCGATTGGCGATATGGTCCATATTCTCCTCCTTCTTTTATTCCCTCATCGAATTTTATTCCACACCACTCAAGAGAATTTATTATATATTCTTCGGCACCCTCTACAAATCTTGCCTGGTCTGTATCCTCAATACGTAGAATAAAATCGCCATTATTTTTTTTTGCAAATAGGTAATTAAATAATGCAGTTCTTACTCCTCCAATATGTAATGGTCCTGTTGGGCTGGGTGCAAATCGTACTCTTGTTTTCTTTGTGCTCATTTTATCAGGTTTTATAGAAATATAAATACTATATCACAAATTATATTTAAAGAATGAAATATTAAAATTGGTTATTAACGTGGTTTAAATTTTATTTGCCGATTTTTTCAGAATATAATATAATAGATTTCTTGCTCTGAAAAGCTGTGCTTTAACTGTACCTATAGGCAATTCCAATTCTTTGGCAATTTCCTCATAAGAAAATTCGTTAAAATATCTTAATTCAATAAGTTTTCTATATCTTGGTTTTAGTTTTTTAACCACAGTCTGCATAAGAAATTCTTTTTGTTTTCTTATTAATTTTTCTTCAGGATCCAAAAATTTTGATTGTAAAGATGTACCGGGATCAAAATCAGCTTCTTCTTTAATTCCGTCAAGTGAAACAATATTTGCTTTTTTTCGTCTTAAAAAATCGATGCAGTTATTAGAAGCTATTTTAAACAACCATGTACTAAAAGCAAAACTGGGAGAGTATTGATGGATATTTTTAAATGCTTTTCCAAATGCTTCAATTGTCAGATCATCAGCATCGCTTTTATTGTTAACCATTTTTAAAAGCATGAAATATATGGCATCTCTATATTTTCCTAAAAGCTCTGCATAAGACTTTTGATCCCCCTCTAGTGCAAGTAAAACCAATTTGTAATCATGCTTGGCTTTTTCAGAAAGATTAGGATTTATTTCCATCTACTCTGTTTTGAGTTTAAAAAATTTCTTAAATGTAATGTTAATATTATTATTGGCATTAAAATGTTAATAACTAACGAAGATAGTAATAAATCTTTTTCTGACAAACGTTTCATAGCTTTTTTAGATATTATAATTTGAGCAGTTAGCTTAATAATAAATAGTACAACTATATAGAAATGATTATAATTAATAGCTAATATCATAATAAACGACAATAAAAACAAAATTCTTGTCATGGGTTCTGTTGTAAGTAATATTTTATGTTTTAGCTTATAATGTATGCCTGTTGTTAAATGCCTTCTTTTTTGTATTAGCCATAAGCGAAAACTTTGTTTGGGAATAGAATATACATGACTTTTTTTATCAAGCATTATATTTACATTTTTCTTGTTTGCCACCTCGTTTATAAAAAGGTCATCATCGCCCGATAATAGATGATAATGTGAGGCAAAGCCCCTGTTTTTAAAAAACAATTGTTTTTTATATGCCAGATTTCGCCCAATACCCATATATGTGTTTCCCGATAATGCAAAACTAAAATATTGTAATGCTATAAAAAATGTGTCAAATCTTATAAATTTATTCAATATGCCTTTTTTTTTCTCATAGCCACCATACCCCAATATTATATCTGTTTTATTGTTGAAAAGAGATTGCATTTTATTTATCCATAAACTTGAAGTTGGGCGACAATCAGCATCTGTTAATAACAGAATGTCGTTTTTAGCAGCCTTAATGCCAATAGTTAGGGCAAGTTTCTTTCCTTTAAAAAACTTTTCATTTTTATTTAAAATTGAAACTTTCAAATTTGAAAATTCTTTTTGAAAATTCTTTAATATTAATTGTGTGTCATCTGTTGAGCCATCATCAACTACTACAACTTCAAAATTTTTATAATCTTGCTTAAGTATTGGGGGGAGATTTTTTTTTAAGTTTTCTGATTCGTTTCTTGCACAAATTATTACAGAAACTGCATGCTTATTATCTGAAATATTATTACTGTATTTAAACTTATTGAGCTTAGAATAAATCTTTAAATAAAAATATAATTGAATTAAAAATGAAATAAAAAAAATAATTAATAATACAATAATTATTTTTTGATGTGTAAAAGAGTGAAGTAACTTGTCAAAATATGATTTAAAAATATTTGAATTGAAAAAAACCGAAGCAACAAAAAAACTCATTCTATTTAAAAAATTGTTGAAATAAATGCCGGGGTAAAAATACTTAATTTTTTAGAATACAGGATCTTCATCTCTATCAGGTAGTTCTTTCTCTTTTTCAACACGTTTTCCATTTTTAAATTCACCCTTTTCTTTAATTTTCCCCTCTTCATCATATATTATAAATTTTCCTTCCGGTATTCCACTTTTATAATTTACAACACTTTCTGCCTTTCCGTTTGGAAACCATGTTTTACATATCCCGTTAGATAATCCGTTGTCAAATTTTTGTCGGATTTTAATTTGTCCGTTTTTATACCACTCAGAATAATCTCCAATTAATCTGCCATTTTCATATGTTTTTTCTATGTTTTTTTTGCCATTTTCATGATAAGATGTCCATGTATCCTTTTCATAACCATTGTCATAAGATCCGGATTCTTTTATCCCCCCATCTTCATGCCATGTTGACCATTCTCCATTTTGTAAACCATCTTCAAATGTTTCTTCTTTCTCTTTTTGACCATTTTCATACCATGCTACCCATTTCCCATATTCTTTCCCATCTAAATATTGTCCTTCAGATGATATTTGACCGTTATCGTGCCACGATACCCATTCACCATGTTTAACCCCATCTTTATAGTTTTTTTCAAATTTATTTTTCCCGTTACTATAGCATTCTGTAGATTTCCCATTTATTATACCATTGGAGTAATTTTCGTTAGATTTTTGCCTCCCGTTTTCATACCAAACAATTGCTGTTCCCTCTTTATCGCCCTCAAAGTAAGTATTTTCCAGGCATTTTTTTCCGTCCTCGTACCAAATTGTGGTAACTCCATCTTTTTCCCCGTCTATAAAAAAACTTTCAAAAACTTTTTGACCTTCGTTATTCCATATTATATATTTGCCATTAAATTTCCCGTTCAAAAAGTGTTTCTCTCTCCTAAGTCCTTCTTTTGTTTCTGTACAAACTCCCGAAAAAAGGTAGTTATTCTTATAAAATATTTCATTTTTTTCTGTCAAATATTTACAATTACAATCATTGGTACATGAAGTTATTGGATAAATAAACAGAATAGATAAGATAAATATTAAATATTTTGTTTTTATTTTCAATAGATTAAGTTTAAAGTATTTTTTAAAAATACACTATTATAGAAAAACATAAAAATATTTCATCACTTTTTATTCATAATACTAATTATCCTCACTTTTAATACATAGCTAACGCATCAAATATTTTTTCTATTTTTTTTCTTAGTGCTACTGATGAACCATTATAATTATTTACAATTATTGCAAAAGCTAATTTTTTATCGTTAACGGCAGTAACATATCCCGCATAACTTTTCACTCTTGTCATTGTTCCGCTTTTAGCTCTTATTTTTCCTTGTCCCGGTGTTCCTTTACACATTGATCTTAATGTGCCTGTTTTGCCTGCAATAGGAAACGATTTATTCAACACGTCATAATTTTTGCTTTTTAACTTCATATATTGTAGAATATCTACAATTTGTTTAGTTGTTATTACATTATATCTTGAAAGACCACTACCATCATTTATATACATTCCGTAAGTATTAATACCTTTCGATTTCCAGAATTCCTCAACAGCTTCTGTTCCCGACTTGTTATCACCTGTTGAATATTTAAGATACCCTAAATAGTTTAACATATGTTCGGCAAATAAATTATTGCTTTTTAAATTAGTCCAATAAATTATATTTTTTAAACGAGGCGAATATGTAATACAGATATCTTTTCTTGAAATAGTATCTTTTACAATACTTAGTTTTCTTAATGTTGTAGCCGGTAAACCTATTCCAATTTCACGACGTTCAAGAACACCATTAAATTCAAGACTTGCTAAATATGGTGGGTCGGGGATTGCTCCTTTTACAACAAATTCTTCTCTTCCCTTAGGTATTGAACCTTCAATATATCGATAATTATTAAATGGAGCACCATAAATATAAGCATTGTCCTTATTGATATTAGACGACCATACATGATTATCAAATTCAATATTTGGAACTATTGGTTCTATATCAATAATTTCTGTTGTGTCTCCATGACTTGCTCCTGATTTGAATTTAATTTTATAAGTATTTTCATAAATTGAAAGTCCACAAGCACCAGCTCCATAATAGTTGCCAATGTCTCCCCAAATCCATGTTCCGGGAATCATATTTTTATTAAAAATGCTTGCATCTCCAATTATTGTTCCATTAATAGAATCAATGCCAAAATTTACAATTGAGTCTGCCCAAATATCCATAAAAAAGGGCTCAAAATAATTTTTCTCAAATAATTTAGAACCTAAAGTAGGGTCTCCACCTCCTTTAATAAAAATATTACCATTAAGAGTTCCTGTTGAATCAATTTCTCCATTATATTGAATTGTTGTTTTAAATCTAAAATTTTTTCCAAGTACCTCAAGCGCTGTTGCCGTGGTAACTAATTTCAATATTGATGCAGGAATTAAACTCATGTCGGGATTATATTCAGCAATTACTTTTCCTGTTTCTAATTCAATAGCATAAAACCCGATTGATGCATTTTTCAATTTTTCATCCTCTATAAACTTTATCAATTCTACTTTAACTTTGTTTATACTCGGTATAGGTACACTTATTTGAGCATTAGTTACAAAAATTAAAAAGATAAATATTATTATCAATAATGGTTTCATTTTTAAGTTTTAAAAAAAATATTTTGAGTAAAATTATAAAAGAACATTCAGCAATTATGTTATTGTAAAATAAAACTATCAACAAAATCATGTTGGAAAATAATACCAACTTGTAATTAATAAAATTGTTCAAACGGGATAAGTGCTTGGGAAAATCATTTCAATATCATATCTTTGTACAATGTCATTAACAATAGAAGAGAAAAAGAGGTTTTATCACAGCTTGGTATTTCCTGTGTTTTTCCTTTTATTATGTTGGATAATAAAAATTAGTGAAATAATTTTAGAGACAAATTTTACTTCTTTTGGTGTTTTTCCGCATAAAATAAAAGGTTTGCCCGGTATAATTTTATCTCCACTAATTCATGGAGATCTTTCTCATATTATTGCGAACACAATCCCATTATTAACACTAAGCGCTGGATTATTTTATTTTTATAATAAAATATCATATAAAATATTTTTTTTGATATACATAATTACAGGAATATGGGTATGGTTTGGAGCTCGCGAAGCTTACCATATAGGAGCGAGTGGAATAGTATATGGACTTGCATCTTTTTTATTTGTTAGTGGTGTTATTAGAAACGATATAAGACTAATGACAATTTCATTACTGGTAGTATTCCTATATGGCGGCATGATATGGGGAATTTTACCCATTCAAGATGGTGTTTCGTGGGAATCCCATTTATTGGGTTCAGTAGCAGGCTTGGTGTTAGCAATTATATATCGTAATGAAGGACCTTCTAAAGTTAAATTTGACTGGGAATTGGAAGCTGAAAATGAGCACGATGAAGATTATTCAAATATAATATGTACATATAAAGATTGTGACATTCAGTATTTATATGATAAAGAAAAGGAGGAAAAAACGGAAGAAACTTAATTCCCTATTTATTAATGGTATAAAATTTGCATTTAAAAGCATAACAATAATTTTTTGAAATTATTGGAAATTATATTAAATTTGCTCATTAAAAAAATTTGATATGGAAGTAAAAAAATCACATAAGGCCAATTTAGAAAAGAAAAAAAGCATTTTCTTACAAATAGGATTAGTTGTAGTATTGGCAGTAATATATATGGCTTTTGAATGGACAACAGGAGAAAATTTGGAAAATACTCTTGGCGAATTAACCAATGAACAAATTGATGAGGAAGACATCGTGAACACTTTTCAGGATAATCAGCCTCCTCCACCTCCACCCCCTCCTGCTGCACCTGAAGTATTAGAAATAGTGGAGGATGATGTTGAAATTGAGGATGACCTTATTATTGAAGATACTGAATCTGATGAAAATACTGAAATTGTAATAACTGAAATTGTTGAAGAAGAAGAAGAAGAAGAAGAAATATTTAATTTTTATGTACTTGAGGATAAACCCGAATTCCCTTTTGGAGGCGAGACCGGCTTAGTAAAATGGATTGCACAAAACACAAAATATCCTGAAATTGCAAAAGAAAATGGTATTACGGGTAAAGTTTTTGTTCAGTTTGTTATTGAAAAAGACGGAAGAGTTTCAAGTGTAAAAGTTATGCGAAAAGTTGATCCTTATCTTGATAAAGAAGCTGTAAGAGTTGTAAAATCAATGCCTAAATGGAAACCCGGTAAACAAAGAGGGAAGCCTGTAAAAGTTTCATTTCAGGTACCAATTAGTTTTAAATTATACTAAATTTCAACTTTATTATAAAAAAAGCCCCTGAAATCAGGGGCTTTTTTTATTTCCTGCTCACAATGGCATAAAATTTGTTTTTTTTAAAACTTAACAGATAATTTTTTGAAATTATTATTAAATAACACTCATTAAAAATTTTTGATATGGAAACAAAAAAAACACCCAAAGCCAATTTAGAAAAGAAAAAAAGCATTTTCTTACAAATAGGATTAATTATAGTATTGTCAATAACATATATGGCATTTGAATGGACAACAGGAGAAAATTTGGAAAATACTCTTGTACAATTAATTAGTAACCAAATTGATGAAGAAGACATGGCTAACACTTTTCAGGATAATAAGCCTCTGCCACCACCGCCTGCTGTAGTTCCTGAAATATTAGATATAGTAGAGGATGATGTTGACATTGAGGATGAACTTATTATTGAAGATACAGATATTGATGAGGATACAGATATTAAAATTGTTGAAGTTGATATTGATGATGACGACGAAGAGGATCTACCGGTTGATTTTTATCTATCTGAAGACAAACCAGAATTCCCATTTGGAGGTTTAGATGGCATAGAGCCCTGGATTGTAAAAAACACTACTTATCCTAAAATTGCAAAAGAAATGGGAATTACAGGGAAAGTATATGTTGGTTTTATTATAGGTAAAGATGGTATTGTAACAGATGTAAAAGTTCTGCGAAAAGTTGACCCTTATCTTGATAAAGAAGCTGTAAGAGTTATAAGGTCAATGCCCAAATGGAAACCAGGTAAACAAAGAGGAAAAGCTGTAAAAGTTTCGTTTCAGGTCCCAATTAAATTTAAATTATACTAATATTTCACATTATTATATTTCCTAAAGTCCCTAAAATTAGGGGCTTTTTTTATAAACCTTACTTTAATAAAAGTGTTTTGGTTTGAGATTAGGTATAATTATTGTTATTTTTGAATTCTATAAATTTATTTTAAGAACAACAGATGAAATTATATATACTTACATTTATATTAGTAATTAATGCAGTAACATTATTATACTCGCAACCTGTTCCAACAGTTGAAGAGAATATTCCGTATTTGGTAACTTTTGGAAAATACGGAGATATTAACTGGGGAGACGATGATTTTTGTCAAACATTCTTTTTTATAATTCCAAAAGATTTTACTTCTCCTATTTATTTTAGAGTTTTTGACCCTGATATTGGAGGAGAGCTTGATGAGTTAAAAATTGATTTTAATACTAAAACTAAATTTTCAGTTTACGGAGGAACCTCTTGTTATTCTCATAAAGACGCAAGGACAACACATGCAAAAGGGAATTTCAAGAGTGGCAATTTATTAGCATCAAAAATATTTGGAGTAAATTCAAAATATGACCAAAAATGGTACACTTTCGGACCTTTTAATCCGTCTGAAGGAGAATTTATTAAGAAATTTAACGGTTATGTTTTTAAAGTTATTGCAGAAGGTATCTCAGGAGATGATGGAAATTTATATCGTTATTATTTAAGTACGGAGCAAAATTCTAACAAATCTATTGAAGGAGCCAATTCATTTACGTATGAATATACATTCAGACTACACGATAACCCCAAAAATGTTTCACATATTTATCCATATATTGATGATAATGTTATTTCAATAAAACAATCAAATTTTGACTGGGATGATGATGGAGACATTAGAATAATTTCTGTAACAAAAAACCTTATAAAAAGTAAAACCAGTAGTGAAGGAAACTGGGCTCATGCTATTCATAAAATTGATGATGCTGAAAGAAAAACATCTTTAGATATTCAGTTTCGTAAAGATCCTTTTAAAAACATAAAAAACAACAATGTAGTTCTTTATATTACAAATCAATATGGTGAATTATTGCCTTTTTACACTACTCCAATAGGAGGAATTCCAAAATATAAAGGTTCGATAGGAGTTAGACCAAAAAATGATTAAAAAAATATTTATTTTATCAATGGCTATATTTATTGGGGTAATCAATTGTATAATGTAGCCCTCTGCTTTCTTTTCGTTCTTGAGCCATTTTAATTATTAAATAACCAACATTAACTGCGTTTCGCAATTCGCAAAGCTCTAAAGATATTGTTGATTTATTATAAAGGTCTTCTGTTTCTTTGTAAATTATTTCCAGTCTGTCAAGCGCTCTTTTTAATCGCAAATTAGAACGCACAATCCCAACGTAATTACTCATAATCTGTCTTAATTCTTTCATGTTTTGAGTTATCAAAACCATTTCTTCGGGAAGCGATGTTCCTTCATCATTCCATTTTGGAATATTTTTTTGTAATTCTATAGAATTAACTGCACTAATTGAATGTGATGCAGCTTTAATGGCAAATACTGCAGCTTCAGTTAAAGAATTTGATGCAAGCCTGTTTGCTCCATGCATACCCGATGATGCATTTTCACCTGCTGCATATAAATTAACTATTGAACTTTTCCCATTTATATCAATTTTAATGCCTCCGCACATATAATGAGCGGCAGGAACAACAGGTATCATATCTTTCGATAAATCTATTTCAAGAGAATTACATTTTTTAACAATATTGGGGAATCGTTTTTTAAGTTCAATTGTATCTAATCCCGTTGCATCCAAATAAACAAATTCATTCCCCTTGTTCTTTAGCTCATTATCAATTGCTCTGGCAACAATATCGCGAGGAGCCAAGGAGCCTTGCTTACTATACTTGTGCATAAATTCTTTTTTATCTGCTGTTTTTAAAACAGCACCAAAACCTCTTAATGCTTCTGTAATAAGAAATGAGGGTTTTTCTTTTGGATTATAAAGTGATGTTGGATGAAATTGCACAAATTCCATGTGTTCACAAATTCCTTTGGCACGATAAACCATAGCAATACCATCTCCCGTTGCAATTACAGGATTTGTAGTGGTTTGATAAA
>Ga0307990_1000120_pt1 | contig 74597 bp, 52 predicted proteins | sample EllFjometagen129_FD_203168 | JGI IMG/M metagenome (GOLD analysis project Ga0307990, IMG submission 203168) | Marine microbial communities from Ellis Fjord, Antarctic Ocean - #129 | ecosystem: Environmental > Aquatic > Marine > Unclassified | place: Southern Ocean | collected 2014-10-08
TTACTGAAAACTATTTTGGTAACGTTCGCCCCATTTAAGTTTGTTGCGCAGAACTTCGAAATAGGTTTTGCTGGGAGAGGTGACGAGTTTGATGTCGTGGTTAGCTCTGGTGATCGTGACCTTGTCGAGAGGCTGTATCGAAAAACCAACCTGACCATCGAGGGTTAAAAAAACATCATCGCTGTCGGTTGAGGTTAGGGTTGTTGCAATCGTAACTTCTGAGGGTACAATGAGAGGGCGGTTGGAAAGCGTATGCGGGCAGATTGGGGCGATGGTTATGCTGTGTAAGGTCGGGTAGACAATCGGTCCCCCGGCGGACAGGGAATAGCCGGTAGACCCGGTCGGGGTAGAAAAAATCAGGCCGTCCGCTTTGAAGGTGTTAACCAATCTTTTGTCAATTACCGTTTCCAAGTCAATGATTCGGGCCATTGCTCCTTTGTTGATGACGACGTCATTAAGAACGTTATGTTTTGAGACCGGATAACCCTGGCGAAAGAGAGAAACCTTTAGAACCATCCTGGGGCTTGAAGAGAAGTGGTTCTCCAGGACTTCCTTCATGACAATGAAAAGTTCGTCCAAGGTGATCGCTGTCAAAAATCCCAGGCTGCCCAGGTTGACCCCGAGAATCGGTAGGTCGCTACGGTCGATGTGGCGGGCGATACTGAGCAGTGTGCCATCGCCGCCGAGGACGACAATCAGGTTGGCTTGGTCGGCGATCTCGGTTTTGCTCAGCGCGGGGAGTTTCAGGGCTGAGGCCAGTTCCTCTTCGCAAAGCACAGAAAGCTTTTGTTCTTTAAGCCAGCCGTAGAGCTTTATGCCGATCTCAAGGGCCCGCTGATTTTTGTGTTTGGTGATTATTCCAATAGTTTTCATGGCTGGCTATCTAGCACAGGGAGGGGAGGTGAGTAAAGTGGAAATGGGTAAGCTTCAGGTCAACCGTTCAAAAACTATAGTTTTACTTTTCTTGTCGAGGAGAAATTCACCTGGTCCACTGATGCTGCGTTTTACATCGTAGGTTTCACGGCCAATCTTGACTGTAGTGCCGGGGTAAACGGTTTTTTTGACGGTTACTTTGGCGCTGAGTCCAGTCGCGATTTTCTCTTCAAGCGCTGTTTTTTTCTCTTTCAGGCGGGCGACATTTTCCTCGATGTCAAGGTATTTACTGAGTGTTTTTTCAGCTTCGGGGCGTTTCTCTTCAGGTAGAGAAGATATGTCTTTTTTCATTAAGACCTGGAGTCCTAATTCGTCAACCATAGCAATTGATTCAGCAATTAGAGGCTCCAGGAACTCATCAATTTTTTTTATTTTTTCATACAGATCAAGGGCGCCGCCGATCTCAATAGTTGTGCGACTTCCCTGCTCGCTGCCAAGTTCTTCGCAGGTTACGCCATAAAAAGCAATGATTTTACTGTCACCGGTGATCATCTCCTGGCAGCTTACAGTTTTCCCACTGATAATATGGCTGTTTATAATGTGTTTACTGACAGTAATGGTGCCACCGGTTTGTAGTTGGTTGCAGGATGAGATATATTCGCATAAAAGGTTGCCGCCAACTGCTATTTTTTCGGCTTCGCTGCCAATAATGCCGCCGTTGACGGTCAGGTTGCCTTTAGTGCGGATTGTGCCGCTGGCAGTTTTGCCGATAAAGATATCAGAGTTGGAGGTGATGCGGAAGTCAGCTAACAGGTTACCGTTGACTTCGATTGGACCTGCGAATTTGATATGGCCGGTTTCAAGATCGATGTCACTGTCAAGTTGTAAAGTCTCCGAAATACTTAAGGTGTCGCCGCTTAGTAGGGGTTGGCCGGAAACTGTGGCCTTGTAAACGAGTTTGTTGCCATTTTCATCAAGGGTGACGCCGGGCCCACTTTTATAGCGGCGGAGAGGTTTAAGCGGGTCATTATTTAAAACAGTACCGTCAACCAGACGGCCGGGGGTGCCGTCGTGGCCAAGGGTTATCTCGAGCAGGTTATCTCCAGGATTGAGAAATTTTATGGTTCCTTTGCTCTTGTAATCGATCTTGTCTGAGCCCTGAAGTTTGCCAATGTTTTTGCTGATTGTAAAGTGGAATTTATAGTGATGTTGAGATGTCGGTTTTATGGGTAAACTACGGGCAATAATGGTTGCGAGGGGTTTGCCGGTGTCATGATTGAATTTGTCGCGGATAGCGAAGAGGTTTTTCTTGCTGATTCCGGCAATAATATTGTTTTTTTTGAGCACCGCTACCAATTGGTCAGCAGTAATTGTATCGAGGTTTTTGGGTTCCGGATTTATTGATAGTCGGGCTTGAGTACGTTCCTGGTTTACGGCAACACTGATCATTTTTTACAAGTCCGTTACTAAAAAATTCATCAATTTAATATAGATTATTTCTTATATAGAAACAGTTTGACAAGATTGTCAAGGAAAAGCTAAATTATTGACAATTGAGTAGCTCTTTGCTATTAAGGGGCCCCGAATGGGGCTCTTGTAGTGGTGGTGCAATCAGGCTTTTTGTACCCCCTCTTGAGGATAGCGATATGTTTTATGGGCTTTTGTAAAGTTTGAAACCTTAATCCTAAAGGATTGTTTATCTTGAGAGAGTCTAAAGAGAGATATACGCTGGTGCTTTTTCGATCTGGCAGTGGTGTGCATCGTAAATTGACTTTGCCGGTCAGGCAGGTAAAAAGGGCTTTGTGGCTGCTCACCCCTGGGCTTTGTGCTCTCTTTATGGGGGCTTTGGTTGCTATTGCGCTCTATTTGGTCAATTTACATAATATTAACGATTATAGTAATTTGGCAAAGAAAAATCGGGAATTGGAAAAACAGATAAGTTTCTTTGCGCAGCGCATGACCGATCTTTCCGATCAGTTTACGACTTTAAAAGAGAGTAATGCCAGGGTTAAGGTGCTGGCTAATCTGGCGATTGTTCCAAGTGAGATAGAGACGCGAAGCGTGGGTGGGCCCGATCCTTTGGCGGCGGAGTTGACGGTTTCGAGTATCGATAGTGAACGTAAGCAGCAATTGGCCCGGATGCATCGGGAGTTGCAACGTTTGGAACTCGATATCGCTCGTGAAGAGAGTGAAATCGGACATTTGAGCACGCATCTTAAAGAGCGCCAGACTTTGCTTAATTTTACCCCTTCTATATGGCCTGTTAGAGGTTGGATCAGCTCGCGTTTTGGCTATCGGGTTTCGCCCTTTACCGGTCGGCGTGAAATCCATAAGGGTATCGATATTGTCAATCGGGCCGGTACTCCGGTCGTTGTCAGTGCTGATGGACAGGTTGTTTTTGCCGGTTATAACGGCGGTTATGGGAAAATGGTGGTTGTTGATCATGGTCTGGGTAAGGTGACCAAATATGGTCACCTGTCAAAGATTAATGTGCAAAATGGTGATGCCCTGGTTCGTGGTCAGGAACTGGGTCGGCTCGGTAATACTGGTCGCAGCACTGGTCCTCATCTTCATTACGAAGTGGTGCTCAACGGTAAGGTGGTAAATCCGGTTGATTATCTGCTGGATTAAAATATCTAATAGTTCAAGATTACAAACCATATTTACAATGGTCCTCGTAAAACGTCAGTTGGCTTGTTTTTGCGGGGGCTTTTTATTTTGAGAGGTTTTAAGAGTTTATGGCAAACATCCTGAAGAAAATATTTGGCAGTAAAAATGATCGTGAGATCAAGAGCATGCAGACCTTGGTTGCTCAGGTGAATCGTGAGGAGGAGCCCCTTAAGGCGCTTTCTGATAGTCAGTTGCAGGGTAAAACGCTAGAGTTTAAGGCCCGCTTTGAGAAGGGTGAAACCCTTGATGAGCTTTTACCGGAAGCCTTTGCGGTTGTCCGTGAAGCCTCGGTGCGAACCTTGGGAATGCGTCATTTTGATGCGCAGCTTATGGGTGGTATTGTTCTGCACAGCGGTAAAATTGCCGAGATGAAAACCGGTGAGGGTAAAACTCTGGCTGCGACGTTACCGGTCTACCTAAATGCTCTGGCTGAAAAGGGTGTGCATGTTGTCACGGTCAACGATTATCTGGCGCGGCGTGATGCGGCCTGGATGGGTACCGTTTATGAGTTTTTAGGACTTTCAGTCGGTGTGATCTTGCATGAGCTTGATGATCAGGAGCGCCAAATAGCTTATGGTTCTGATATTACATACGGTACTAATAATGAGTTCGGTTTTGATTATCTTCGCGATAATATGAAGTTTTCGCTTGAGGATTACGCGCAGCGGCCGCTTTTCTATGCGATTGTTGATGAGGTTGACAGTATTCTCATCGATGAGGCGCGAACTCCATTGATTATCTCTGGTCCGACCGATGACAGTACGGAAAAATACTATGTTATTGATAAAGCTATGCGTAAACTTATCCAGAGTAATCAGGCGCAAGCCGAAGCGACCGATTATGAGCTTGATGAGAAGAGTCGTTCAGCGACCTTAACCGATGTCGGGGTGGCTCAGGTGGAAGAGCTTCTGAAGGTCGATAATATCTATGAACCGACCCAGATTGAAACCCTGCATCACGTTAATCAGGCTTTGAAAGCCCATGTCCTTTTCAAGCGGGATGTTGATTATGTGGTCAAGGATGATAAGGTTGTTATCGTCGATGAATTTACCGGACGTCTGATGGATGGGCGGCGCTATAGCGATGGCCTGCATCAGGCTCTTGAGGCCAAAGAAGGGGTTAAAATCGAACGTGAAAATCAGACGTTGGCAGGGGTTACCTTTCAGAACTATTTTCGCATGTACGATAAATTGGCTGGGATGACCGGGACGGCCGATACTGAGGCGATTGAATTTAATCAAACTTATGGTCTCTCTGTGGTCGTTGTGCCGACGAATATGCCGATGATCAGGAAAGATAATCCCGATGTCATATTTAAAACCGGAAAAGAGAAGTATAACGCAGTCGTGGAAGAGATTGTCGTCTGTCATGAGGCTGGCCAGCCAGCCCTGGTCGGGACCATTTCGATAGAAGACTCCGAATATCTGGGCAAGGTGCTGAAGAAAAAAGGGGTCAAACATGAAGTCTTAAATGCCAAATTTCATGAAAAAGAGGCTGAAATTATCTCCCAGGCTGGTCGTAAGGGGGCTGTGACCATCGCTACCAATATGGCTGGTCGGGGAACTGATATTGTCTTGGGCGGCAACCCGGAGATGATGGCCAAACCCAAACTCAACGACGAGATGAGTCTGGCTGAGCGGGAAGCGGTTATTGCTGATTTTAGAGGACAGTGTGAGGCTGAGCGCGAAGCCGTCCTGAAGGCGGGGGGGCTCCATATATTGGGTACCGAACGGCATGAAAGTCGGCGGATTGATAACCAGTTAAGGGGGCGTTCCGGTCGTCAGGGAGATCCTGGATCTTCGCGCTTCTACTTAAGTCTGGAAGATGATTTGATGCGGATTTTTGGTTCTGAGCGGATTGCCAAGGTGATGGATACGCTGGGCATCGAAGAGGGTGAGCCGATTGAGCACAAAATGATCTCCAAGGCGATCGAAAATGCCCAGCGGCGGGTTGAAGGTCATAACTTTGACATTCGTAAACAACTGCTTGAGTACGATGATGTTATGAACAAGCAGCGTGAAACTATCTACGCTCTGCGGCGGGAAGTACTCAGTAATGAAAACCTGCAGGAGCTGGTCGTCGAGTATGCCGAAGATGTTGTGGCCGAAATGCTGGAGGCTGCGACCGGGGGATCCCGCAATTCGGCCGAATGGGATTTTGATTCCTTAGGGCTTGGTCTGCAGCGTTCATTTGCTTTGGCCGCTGATTTTTCTGAAGGTTCTGACTTGGCCCTGCTTGATGATCCCGCAACCTTGCTGGCCGAGTTACAAGAGCTCGTGCGGAAAAATTATGCTTTAAGAGAGGTTGATTTGGGGGTTGAGACTCTGCGTCAACTCGAAAAAATTATCCTCCTGCATACCATCGACACCCTCTGGAAAGATCATCTTTATGCTATCGATCAACTTAAAGAAGGTATTGGCCTGCGCGGTTACGGTCAAAAAGATCCTTTACGTGAGTATCAACGTGAGGGTTTTGAGATGTTCGCCAATATGGTCGAGCGTATTAAGGAAGATGTTATCGGCCAGCTTTTTCATATTCAAGTGACCCGAGAAGAAGAGGTCGATGAATTGGATCAGCAGGCTCGTAAAGAATCTGAAGTGGTATTCTCGCATGGCGGTCGTAAAGAGGGGGGCAAGCAGGTGCCGGTGGTCGCTGGACAAAAGACCGGCCGTAATGATCCCTGTCCCTGTGGTAGTGGCAAAAAGTACAAAAAATGTTGTGGAAAATAAAGTGTAACTATTCATCTGACTCACCATAGTTACTAATTATCAACGTCGAACATCGCTTCGCCCTCATGAACGGGGTCAAAGCTGGGGTGCTGACGCACCTTGCACCAGCAATGACCCCAATCCCGGCAGTTTGTGGGCGCCGGCGGTGAATTTGCGGCAGGTAGAGGATGCCAAATGTCTGAAAATATAAAAATATGTCCAGGTTATCAATTTGCCGGGGTCTCTTGTGGTTTGAAGGCCGGTGGGGCGCTTGATCTGGCGTTGTTGTTGAGTGATTGTCCGGCGGTGGCGGCCGCCGTTTTTACCAAGAATAAATTTCCTGCGGCCCCGGTTATTTATGGTCGTCGGCAGATCGCCGAAGGTAGTAAGCTGCGGGCAGTTCTGATCAACAGCGGTAATGCCAATGCCTGTACCGGACATCAGGGAGAGGTCGATGTGGTGACCGTCGCTGAAGTTTTGGCTGCATCCCTGGGACTTTCACGAGCGGAGGTTTTTATTTCCTCAACCGGGGTTATTGGAGAACCTTTTCCCGTGACCACAGTGCTTAACGGAATTGAGCCTCTTATTGCTGATCTTGGGCAAAAGGGTGTCGTTTCCGGGACTTTGGCGAGTGCCGCCCAGGCCATCATGACCACCGATAAGTCCCCAAAAATTGTCGGGATTGAGGTCGAGACCAGTCAGGGCTGTGTGACTCTGACTGGGATTGCCAAAGGTGCCGGCATGATTCATCCTGATATGGCGACGATGCTGGGCTATCTTCTTACGGATGCTGAAATCGATCGCCAGGTTTGGCAGGAGATGTTACAGCGAGTCGTTGATAAGAGTTTTAATCGGATTAGTGTCGACGGCGATATGAGTACTAACGATACGGTTTTGGCCCTGGCCAACGGGATTTCCGGTTGTTGTTTGGCAAGCTCTTCAGATCTTGCTCTTTTAGAGGGTGCGCTTTTGCAGGTTGCTCGTCAGTTGGCCATGATGATTGTTAAGGATGGAGAGGGGGCTACCAAGGTGGTTGAAATTACGGTTGTCGGAGTGGCGGGAGTCGAAGACGCCGAAAAGATTTGTCGGACGGTGGCTAATTCAGCCTTGGTCAAGACCGCTTTTTTTGGTCAGGATGCGAACTGGGGCAGAATTATTGCGGCCGTTGGTTATGCCGGGGTTGAGCTTAAACCTGAATTGGTGAATATCAATTTTGACCAGGTCAGAGTTGTCAGCGGCGGGGTTCGCGATCCCCAATATCGTGAAGAAGAGGGCGCTGCGGTTTTGCGCCAGGCTCAATTTTCGGTGAAAATTGACCTGCAATCAGGTGAAGATGAATTCACTCTATTAACTTCCGATCTGACGCATGAATATGTCTCTATTAATGCTGACTACCGCAGTTAGCTGTCAGTTGTCAGTTATCAGTAGTCAGTTGTCAGTTATCAGCAGAGGCGCAATTTTTAATCAGGCTTTCAGAATTGCAGAATTGGGGTCATTGCTGGTACTAGGTGCGCAGCACCCCAGCTTTGACCCCGTTTATGAGGGCGAAGCGAAGTTCGACGCCTTTTGCAATAACTTTATGGTGCGCCGCTGAATAGTTTAATAAAGTTTGTTTTTTTAGATAGTACAGTTCTTGCTATTGTCATAGCACTTCGTTTTAAAGTTGTAGTAGTTACTTTTTATTTTAAAGTTAAGGAGTGTTAGAGAGATGAATTATGCCAACTATGCCTGCCTGCATGCCCGTAATCTATCGGAAAAGATCTGTTTGATTGAGCGTACGCCGGCTACCGGTGAACGCCGTACTTTGACCTGGAAAGAGTTTAATCAAGCAATTAACCGGGTTGCCAACTACCTGAGTAAGGAACTTAATATCGAGCGCGGCGACTATGTTATGCATCTGCAGAACAACAGCTTGGAGTGGTTGGTCAGTTACTATGCTATCATCAAGCTGGGGGCGGTTGTGGTGCCGCTCAATTTCCGTTTTGTCGGCAATGATATAAAGTTTGCGGCTGAGGTTTCCAACCCCAAGGCTTTTATCTTAGGCTCTGAATTTTTGTCGGTTGTGGAGCCGGTCCGGGAAGAATTGACGACGGTCAAGCACTTTATCTGTGTCGGTGATAAAATTGGTGCCGGGATGCTCGATTATCGTGAAATGGCAGCCTGTGCTGACAGTTCTGAGGCCTTGGTCGAGGTTGAATCTGAGGCGCCTCTGGCGATGATGTTTACTTCCGGGACTACCGGTAAGCCGAAATCGGTGCTGCATACTCATTTTTCGCTTAATAGTACTGCGATTGGCAACGGGATGAGCTATTTTGTCGAAAAGAACGATAACTATCTCTTCTTTCTGCCCCTCTATCACAGTGGGACAATGTTTCTCTGGGCTCCTTTTTATGCTACCGGAGCGACCGGTACAATTCTTCGAGATCTTAAAGATCCTAAATGGATTTTTGAGGCTTTGGCCGCAGAAAAAGTTACAGATGTGCTTTTTGTTGTGCCGATTGCGATAGCTATTCTTAACGCCATCGATAAAGGTGATATCAAGCTTGAAGATTACGATCTGTCAGCTTGGAGATATATGGAGATCGGAGCCCAACCCGTGCCTTTTGATGTTATGAAGCGGTTGGTTGAAACCCTGCCTTGCGGGGTTTCAAATATCTATGGCATTACCGAAGGCGGTGGGGGCGGGACCTTTAATCTCTATCCTGATGAAGTTTTAGAGCGGCCGGGATCAATCGGTAAGCCAACTTTTGGGGTTGAAGCCCGGTTGGTTGATTTTGCCGGCAATGAGGTTGCTCCAGAAGCGGTTGGTGAGTTGGTTTTCAGGACGTCTCGGATGATGCAGGGTTATTTTGGTAATCCCGAGATGACGGCGGAGTCCTTGAAAGATGGTTGGCTCTATACTGGCGATCTTTTGAAAACCGATGCTGATGGCTATTACTATATCGTCGATCGCAAGAAAGATATGATTACCAGTGGCGGGGAAAATATTTTCCCGGTGGAGATTGAAGATGTCCTGATGGAGCATCCTGATATCGATGATGTTGCCTGTATTGGAACTTCAGATGAGCGTCTGGTAGAGGCGGTGATGGCGATTGTCCAGCTTAAAGAGGGGCGGACCCTGACCGCAGAAGAACTTCTTGAATTTGGCAAAACCCGGCTGGCGACCTATAAATTGCCCCGGGTTGTCAAATTTGACCAGGTAATGCGCAACCCGACCGGTAAATTGATGAAGCCCCAGATGCGGGAGAAATATACCGGCCGTAAAGAGGCTTTCCAGAGTCTAGTTTAAATAAGTGGTCAGTTGCTAGTAGGTGTCGGCAATTGTCGAGTATTAAACATAAAAAAGCAGAGAGTGCGGTCCGCACTCTCTGCTTTTTTATGTTTAATGAGATGAGGTTGTCTGCTTGTAACTACTCAGCCGTCGTCTTCAAACTACCGGGATTGGGGTCATTGCTGGTAAAAGGTGCGTCAGCACCCCAGGCTTCGCTGTGAGCTTAGCGAGGAAGCACCCTTGGGGTGAGGGGCCGTTCATGAGGGTGAAGCGATGTTCGACGTTGTTAATTAAAACTTTACAGTGGGTTGACTGAATAGTTACCATTTGTTTAAAATATATGCCTTACACTGACCACTGCCATTAATGGGCGATTAATTTAAGGCTTTTTTCGAAGGAAAACTCCGGATCTGTGTTGGCAGTGTGGCAGATAGTGCAGGTTGAAGCTTCGATTTTCTGGTCGTAAGGAAGGTCGGGGTTTTTTAGATGTTTTTTGGCGGGGCCGTGGCACTCTTCGCATTGAATGTTGAAGAGGTTCGGTGTGGTTGTCGGTGAACGAAAACCTTGTTTGTCATGATCAGAACTGCCGGTAACGTGGCAGGGCAAGCAGTCGGGGCAGTAATCCTTGCACTTTTTCTGGAGGCTGGCGTAAGCCCGGGCATGTCTGGTCATTTGCCATGAGGCTGTAATCTGGGGATGGCAGGTGCCGCAGGCCTGGCTCCCGGTGTAAGGGATCTCAGGTGGCAGATTTTCAACACTGTTTTCTCTGTTTTTTTCGACCTCAATATAGTGTTGCCGGAGCCAGTTTTCATGGTCACTGACCAGGTTGGCGATTTTCTGGTCGGCTTTATAGTCCTCTTTCCCAATATTGATTAGTCTGGTAGTTATCGGGGCCTTAGTCGCGAAGTCCCAATCGAGATAGCCGACGGTTTTGCCGTGGTTGTTATTCTTGACTAACCAGCAACCATTGATCTTCTCACTTTCTTTCAAAGTCCCCCGTTGGGTAGCCAGAATAGCGATATCAATGCCATTGATGTTGCGGATGAGTTTGCGGGCTTTGCTGTCGGAAAAGTGGAGAACCACAATGGCCAGGTCATGCGGTGTTTTGAGAATCTGCTTCAAGGCTGCAAGGGGTTCTTTAATTTGGAGGCCGTGAATTGCTTTTTTCTCAAGATCAGGATCTATAATTGCCGTGACCAACACTTTCTTACCGTCGCTTATGAAAACTTTATGGTTCTCAATCCCGGGAATCGGTTTCCCGTCCAGATTGCCGCATAAAATATTGCTTTTGGGGGCATTTTCTTTAAGTGAGGTCATCATCTGACGCCCGTAAATCAACTCCTGGGCTCCCGGTGAAAATATTTCTGCGCCGATAATTTCATATCCCTGTAGAGCTGTTTTGAGGATTTGGCGCTTAACCTCAAAGTCGTTTTTAATGGTTCTTTTAGTGAGATTGCCGCAGTTCATGAAAAGGCTTTTACCAGTCCCTGCACCCTGGCGCAGGATATCGATGACTGTTTTCTGCCGGGCCAGACCGCCCGCCTGTTTTTTGTGTCATCCGCAGAGTTTGACATAGCCCGAGAGAGAGCCTATATAGATCATGCGAAAATCAGGCTCCTGAGCTTGACCGCCGGCAGGGAAAATCAGGTAGATAAGAAAAGAAAGAATAGTTAAAAAAAGTGATGAAACTTTAATCATGCCATATCCTTTAGGTGGTTGTTTTGGTAACGATCCTAATTATCGCAACCCTAATTGAGTGGCTCTTTTTTTTCAAGAAAAATTTAAGTTCATCGACCGAGTATGAACTTTATCTAAACTCTATTTTTCAAAGCATTATGAGATATTGACGTGGAAGAGATTGTCATTAAAGGGGCCCGGGAACATAACCTGAAAAATATAAGTCTGGCAATTCCCCGGCAGCGGTTTGTCGTGATTACGGGCTTGAGTGGTTCCGGTAAATCGTCTTTGGCTTTTGATACGATCTATGCTGAGGGGCAAAGGCGTTATGTTGAGTCGCTTTCGGCTTACGCCCGGCAGTTTCTGCAATTGATGGAAAAACCGGATGTTGATGAAATTTCGGGGCTTTCGCCGGCAATTTCGATTGAGCAGAAACGGGTTTCTCATAATCCTCGCTCAACTGTAGGGACGGTGACCGAAATTTATGACTATCTGCGTCTGCTCTATGCGCGGGTTGGTGTGGTCTATTGCGCCCAATGCGGTAAACCGATCACTTCACAGACTGTTGACCAGATAGCCGATGTCATTGAAAAAATGCCGCTTGACAGCAAGTTGATGATTATGGCGCCGCTTGTGCGTCGTCGTAAGGGTGAGTATCTCAAACTCTTTAGTGATTTGCAAAGTCAGGGTTTTTTACGGGTTGAAGTCGATGGCGAGATCCACCGTCTCGACTCGCCGCCACAGCTCGATCGCCAACGTTATCATGATATTTCGTTGGTTGTTGATCGTTTGCTGGTTAATTCTGAAAGTCGTGGTCGCTTGGTTGATTCTTTGGAGTTGGCTATGGATAAGGCCGAGGATCTGGTCGCGGTTCAGATTGTTAACGGTGAACGTCTGCTTTTTTCCAGGCGTCTTGCCTGTAGTGATTGCGGTATCAGTTTTGCGGAACTTTCTCCCCGTCTTTTCTCCTTTAATAATCCGCATGGGGCCTGTCCTGAATGCAGCGGCTTGGGACGAGATTTGGTCTTTGATGCTGACCTGATTGTGCCCGATCCCACTCTTAGTCTTAAAGATGGGGCGGTTGCGCCATGGCGGCGCTCTCTCGCTTTCTATCTCAGTGAGGTTGTAGAACCACTTGCTCAGCATTACGATTTTTCTTTGATGACTCCTTTTGTTGAGCTCTCGCAAAAGGTTAAGAAGATTATTTTTTCGGGCTCAGGGCGGGAAAAAATTCCCGGTTTACTGGTTGATGGTCGCTACCAACGCGCCCCGGAGAGAAAATTTGAAGGGCTTATTCCGAGCTTGAAAAGACGCTACGAGAAAGCCGATGGTGAGCATGACAGTGAGTTGTTGCGCTATCTTTCGCCTAAGCCCTGCCCGCTCTGTCTCGGTGCCCGCTTGAATCAGGAAAGCTTACAAGTGCAGATAGCGGGGTTGAATATCTATCAATTGACCTCTTTAGCCTTACCGCAAACGCTTGAATTTTTGCGATCTTTAAAGCTGCCGCCAGCCCGTCAGGCAATCGCGGGCCGGATTCTTGGTGAACTGTCGTCGCGTTTGCAGTTTCTGATTGACGTTGGTCTCGACTATTTAACCCTGGAGCGGGCCAGTGCCACGCTTTCTGGAGGTGAGTCACAAAGAATTCGATTGGCGACGCAGATTGGTTCGGGGCTTACCGGGGTTTTGTATGTTCTTGATGAGCCCAGTATCGGTCTGCACCAGCGTGATAATCGCCGCCTGCTAAAGGCTTTGCTGAAACTTCGTGATCTCGGAAATTCACTGCTTGTGGTTGAGCATGATCAGGAGACGATTATGGCTGCCGACCACGTTATCGATATGGGTCCTGGGGCTGGGCGTCTCGGGGGTGAGGTGGTGGCTCAGGGGAGACCACAAGAGATTGTCGCCGGGGAGTCGTTGACCGGTCTCTATCTTTCCGGACGTCTGAAAATTGATATTCCGGCAAGGCGAACCCGGGATCGGCAGCGGCAGATTGTTATCAAGGGGGCATCTCAACACAATCTTAAGGGCATTGATGTCGATTTCCCCTTAGGTCTACTGCTTTGTGTAACCGGAGTTTCTGGATCGGGGAAAAGCACCCTGATTAATGAAACCCTCTATCCGGCCCTCCATAACCATCTCCATGGAGAACGTTTTCCGGTGGGTTCTTTACAGGGTATTGAAGGTCTTGAGCAACTCGATAAAGTCATAAGTATTGATCAGAGTCCAATTGGCCGGACCCCACGCTCTAATCCTGCTACCTATACTGGTATTTTTACGCCGGTTCGCGAGCTTTTCGCGGGCTTGCCCGAGTCCCGAATCCGGGGCTATAAACCGGGCCGCTTCAGTTTTAATGTCAAGGGCGGCCGCTGTGAGGCCTGTAAAGGTGATGGTTTGACTCGGGTCGAAATGCATTTTCTTCCCGATATCTTTGTCAAATGTGATTCCTGCGGGGGCCAGCGTTTCACCCGTGAAGTTTTAGAGATCCGCTATAAAGGATCGAATATATCAGAAGTCTTGGCGATGACCATTAACCAGGCCGCCGATTTTTTTGCTGTTATTCCGCGGATACTCAGTAAGCTTGAGGTTTTAAAGAATGTTGGTCTTGGCTATATGACCTTGGGACAGGCGGCAGTGACGCTTTCTGGAGGCGAGGCCCAGCGGGTGAAACTGGCTCGTGAACTGGCCAAAAGAGCTACTGGCCGCACTTTGTACCTGCTTGATGAGCCAACGACCGGACTCCATTTTCACGATGTCAAACAGTTGCTCAAAGTTTTGCAGAGATTAGTGGGCGAAGGTAACTCAGTGATTGTAATCGAACATAATCTAGATATAATCAAAGCCGCTGATTATGTGATCGATCTGGGGCCTGATGGCGGGGATGGTGGCGGCCGACTGGTTGCCTGTGGAACCCCGGAAGAGGTGGCCCAAGAGGCTGTGTCAGCCACCGGTCAGTATCTCCGGGAGGTATTGGCGAGTTGAAGAGTTCAAAAGTTAAAGGGTCTTTTTTAGTCATTTAACTTTGAACCCTGAATCCTGAACTTTGAACTGTTTTTCAGCGTTTTTTCTGGGTCAGGAGATAAGCCAAGTTGTCAAGTTCACTGGTGATTGAGACGTTGCGCAGGGTGATGGTTTCAGGAACCTTGACTTTGATCGGGGCAAAGTTGAGGATGCCTTTGATGCCGCCGGCCACAAGTTTATCGGCGACCTCCTGGGCTGAGTTGGCTGGAGTTGTGATGATACCGATGGAGATTTTTTCATTTTTGACGGTTTTTTCAATCTCGCTTGTCGACAAAATAGTGACACCGTCAGTAAGCTTGTTGCCGATTTTATTGGTATCGCTGTCAAAGGCGGCAACGATGCGAAAGCCGTGCTTGCTGAAAAAGGTGAAGTTTAGTAGAGCTTGACCAAGTTTTCCGACTCCGACTACCGTAGTCGGCCAATTGTGGTGAAGGCCCAGAATTTCCTTGATCTCACCCTCAAGTTTTTTGGTGTCATAACCGACGCCACGCACCCCGAATTCACCAAAATAAGAGAGGTCTTTCCGGATTTGAGCCGGGCTCACCTGACAGGATTCTCCCAACATTTCAGATGAGGTTACCGGATTGTTTTCAGCCTGGAGTCGTTCCAGGCAGTTGATATATGTGGAGAGGCGTTTTATTGTAGCTTCTGGGATTTTACTCTCTTTGGTCTTCATCTGGCGCCCTTTGATTCTGTAAGAGAATTTAGAATATGTTATTATGACTGTATGATTTACGATACTGTGATAGTTATCACATTGTTGACTTTGATTCAAGTGAAATTTTTCTTTGATGCCGCTTATCTTTTGAAATGCGAGATATTTTTTGACAAATGTAGCTTTTTACACTAGATTTGTGGCGAAAATTACTAATTATTAAAAAGGCGATGGGGTTGCCAAAAGGTAAATATTCGACTTCTTATCAACAGACAGGCTAAAGCCGAATCTTTTGCAGACCGGGAAGGTATGGAAATAGATGGAAAATATACGTCGAACAAACCTTGAGCATGTAAAATTGGTGGTGGTTAAGCTCGGTAGCGCTGTGTTGACCGACAAGGGGCACCTGGACGTATCTTTTTTTACGCGTTTTGCTACTGAGATTGCTGAGCTGCGGCTACAGAGTTATAGGTTTGTCGTGGTTACTTCGGGGGCGGTAGCCGCGGGTCTTGAGGCCTTGGGTTTTACCGCGCCACCCCTGACAATCCCGGAAAAACAGGCTTGTGCGGCGGTTGGTCAGTTGCGTTTGATGCGCCAATATGAACAGGAGTTTGCCGTTCATGGTCAACTTGTGGCCCAGGTTCTACTGACCTCTGACGATATCCGTAATCGGCGTCGTTATCTTAACGCCAGAAATACTTTAAGAGCCCTACTCAGCGCTGAAATTCTGCCTCTGGTTAATGAAAATGATACCGTAGTTGTCCGAGAAATAAAATTTGGCGATAACGATAATTTGGCCGCTCTCCTGACTTCTCTGGCTGAAGTCGATCTTCTGCTGCTCTTGACCGATCTTGATGGGGTCTATAATTGTGATCCTAAAGCGGATGGCGGGGCTTCTTTGATACCTTTGATTGCCGAAGTTGATGATGAAGTTACAGCTTTTGCCTGTGTTAGCAAGAGTGTGGTCGGGACCGGAGGCATGCTCAGTAAACTCGAAGCGGCCCGCAAGGCGGCAGCTTACGGGATTCCGACAGTTATCGCCAATGGCCAGCGGCCCGGGGTTATGGGCCGGGTTCTGGCCGGCGAGCTTGAAGGAACTCTTTTTCTGCCCCGGACGAATCGTTTGAGCTGTCGTCAACACTGGTTGGCTTTTGCCGTGCAACCTCTTGGTACTCTCTACCTGGATAAGGGCGCAGTTAGGGCTCTGGTTGAGCGGGGAACCAGTTTGCTGCCTTCTGGTATATCCCGGGTTGAAGGCAGCTTTGGTGTTGGAGAGCCGGTTTCATGTTGCGATCTTGATGGTGTTGAGATCGCTCGCGGGCTGGTAACCTACAGTTCTATAGATATTGAAAAAATTGCCGGTCTGCACTCTAGCGAAATTGTTACTCGTCTAGGTTATGATGCTGGTGCGGATGTTATTCATCGGGACAATTTAGCACTTTTGTGAGTTTAGTAATGGAGATTTAAGGTTATGGATATTGAAAAAAAGATCAAGGCACTGGCAGTTCAGGCTAAGGCTGCGGCTCGAGTGCTGGCGGCAGCGCCGACTTTAGAAAAAGATAAGGCTTTATTAGCGATGGCTGCAGGTTTGCGCCGGCGGCGGGTTTTTTTACAGGAGCGAAATCAGCTTGATTTAGTAAAAGGTCGTGCCGCTGGTCTGAGTGTGGCTATGATTGATCGTTTGACTTTGAGTGATAAGGTTATTGAGGCCATGGCTAGAGGCCTTGAGGAGGTTGCAGCGTTCCCCGATCCTGTAGGAGAGGTTGTGCGAATGTGGCGGCGGCCGAATGAGCTCCAGGTTGGGAAAATGCGGATCCCCTTAGGGGTGGTTGGGATGATCTATGAGTCGCGGCCCAATGTTACTGCCGATGCTGCCGGACTTTGTTTGAAGTCCGGGAATGGGGTTATTTTAAGAGGTGGTTCTGAAGCTTTTAACTCAAACATAGCGGTTCTCGAAGTTTTGCATGAAGCTCTGGGCACCACTTCAATCCCGGCCGCTGTGATCCAGGTAGTACCCTTTGTCGAGCGTCAGGCAATCAACTATTTACTCCAATGTGACGAGGAGATCGATCTGATTATTCCGCGTGGCGGTGAAGGGCTGATCCGCTTTGTGGTTGAACATTCCCGGATTCCGGTGATCAAGCATTACAAGGGGGTCTGTCATGTTTTTGTTGATGCCGGGGCCGATATCGAGATGGCCCGAAAAATTGTAGTTAATGCCAAGACCCATCGGCCCGGGGTCTGTAATGCTGCTGAAACAATTTTAGTGCATCAAGATATTGCCGAACGTTTTCTTCCTTTAATGGCGCTTGATTTACAGGTAAAGCAAGTCGAGATCAGAGGTTGTGCCAAAACTCTGGCGCTGCTGCCTGATCTGGTGCCTGCGACGGCCGAAGATTGGGCCACAGAATATATCGATCTGATTGTTGCCGTCCGGGTGGTTGATGATTTTGATACAGCCGTTGGCCATATCGCCGAGTACGGTTCCGACCATACGGAATCGATAGTGACCAGTGATTATCATCGCTCCCAGGAATTTTTACGGCAAGTAAACTCATCAGTCGTTATGGTCAATGCTTCAACCCGGTTTTCCGATGGCGGAGAGTTGGGTTTGGGAGCTGAGATCGGTATCAGTACAACCAAACTTCACGCCTATGGCCCCATGGGCCTTGAAGGTTTAACCACTACCAAATATATTATTTATGGCGATGGTCAAATCAGAGAGTAAGCGAATCGGCATTTTAGGTGGCACCTTTAATCCGATTCACTACGGCCATTTGCGGGTCGCGGAGGAAGTTCGCCAGGCATTTGCCTTGCAAAAGATCTATTTAGTCCCCTCTGCCCGGCCGCCGCATAAAGGCGAAACCGGGGTTGCCGTAGCTGAACATCGCTTGGCCATGGTTCGTCGGGCGCGGCGGGGCAATCCTTTTTTGGGTAGCAGCTCCTTCGAGTGTCGTAAAGGGGGCACCTCCTATTCAGTTGCGACTCTGGAATATTTCAGAAAACGTTATGTTGGGGCCGAACTCTATTTTGTGATTGGTTGGGATGCCTGGCGTGAAATTGCTACCTGGTACTCTTTTGCAAAACTATTTTCCCTGGCAAATTTTATTGTTATCTCCAGGCAGGGGGTAAAGCTTAAGGCTGGCGAGTCTTTGGACTCTCTTTTTCCATTTGCGCTTAAAGGTGAATTTTGTTATGAAGAAGAGTTACGCTATCGTCACAACTCTGGGAACCTTATTCATTTTATGCATGTGACCCGGTTAGATATATCATCAAGTCAGATTCGCAAAGAAACTGCGGCGGGTCGTTCACTGCGCTATTTGGTGCCCGATGGAGTGGCGAGCTACATTTACAAAAACGGGCTTTATGTTTGATGACCCGATTTCCCGGGTTGTAATTTTCAGACCGGAAACTCCAGTCTTTTTTAATTTTTTACGAGGCCATATATTTCATGAGTGAAAACCAAGCTAGGGTTTTGCAGGATGATAAAAAACTTTCCTTGATCAAAGGTTTTCTTGAAGATAAAAAAGCTGAGGCGTTGGTTTTTCTTGATTTGCGGGGGATCTCCTCGGTGACTGATACTTTGGTGGTTGCCAGTGGTCACTCAGACCGTCACGTGCAGGCGGTCAGTGAATATCTGGCCCAGGAGATGAAACATCAAGGCTATCAGCCTCTGGGGAGCGAAGGGTTGAAGGATGGGCGTTGGTGTCTGATCGATTACGGTGATGTTATTGTCCATATTTTCTATCATGAGATTCGCGCTCATTATGACCTGGAAGGGGTCTGGCGCGATGCTCCGGTGATTCTTGATGAACGGCAAAAGGGTTGATTTTAAATGCGTTTGCAGATGCTGCTGGTCGGTAAAACCAGGAATGCTGCTTACCAACAGGAGATTGTTGAATATCGCAAACGTCTGAGTCGTTACCTTACTTGTGATGTCAAAGAGATCAAGGAGGAGAAGCCGGGGCGGCGTGAAACTCCAGCCGCTTTTTGTCGGCGTCAGGGGCCGCGATTACTGGGGGAGTTTAAGAAACCTGCGGGCCTGAAACTTCTTCTTGATGAACGGGGGCGGAGTATGGGAAGCCGGGATTTTGCTCTTTTCATGCAATCTGCTCTCGAGAGTGGTCATCAAAGTCTGGTTTTTTTCTGCGGCGGACCTTTTGGCTATGACCCTTCATTGCGTCAGGCAGCTGATCACCTCATTTCACTGTCACCGATGACCTTCCCTCATGAAGTGGCCCGCCTGCTGCTTTTTGAGCAGCTTTATCGCTCAATGACCATCATTCATAAAGAACCTTACCACTATTGAATCGCTTAACTTTTAACTTTAATATTGGGATTTATTATGATTTACCGTATCATACTTTTTGGTGGTTTACTGGCGCTTTTAGGAGCCGCTTATCTGGTCTATCTGAATCCGACTGAAACCTCAGTGGCCTTGACCCAGGGGCTCAAGGTTGATGGTACGATGCCGTTTTTTCTGCTCGTCGCAATTGCTGCGGGTGGTTTTGGTAGCGGCGTTTTTTTCTCTCTCCTGGCCTTTAGGCGGCAGGTGGGTGATTTTTTTCGGAAGCTGAGGGATAAAAAGAAAAAATCGGCTCAGCAAGCTCTCTTGGAAGGGGTTGAAGCCGGCTTTAAAGGGGAGACCAAAAAAGCGGTTGCCAGTTTAAACCGGGTCCTCAAACTTGATAAGAAAAACATGGAAGCAATACTTGCTCTGGTGCGTTTGCAGTTGCGTGAACGGCAGCCCGAACAAGCTTTAAAAACAATTGATGCAGCACTTGAGCACACGCCTGAAGATCCCCGTCTGCACTGGTATCGTATTCAAGCTTTGAACGGACTCGATGATCCTTTACGGATGACCAATCAGCTGTTGCTGATGAAGGCCCGTTATCCCCGTAATCGGGCTTTAATGACGATGCTGGTCGAACAGTTTGGTAGCCGTGGTTACTGGCGCGAAGCACTTGAAGTGTGGCAGGATATCAGTAAATGTGAAGTTAAAGGATCTCCTGAAAAGAAAAAGGCGATCAGTGGAATTGCTAACTGTGCCTATGAATTAGCGCGGCGTCAGTGGCTGGCTGGCAATCGGGATATGGCCGTGGCCTCTTTGAAAATCGTTTTTGATCATGACAAGGAGCATGTTGCAGCCTACCTGCTTAAAGCTGAAATGGAGGTCAAAAAAGTGGATGCTTTGAGTGTTCTCAAGAGCGGTTTTCGGAAAAAACCGAGTGCCATTTTCTTGCTTGAAGAGGAGCGCTTGCAGGCCGAGGATGATCCCGAAAACAGTACCAGTAAAATTTTGAAATCATATCGCAAGGTGCTTTCGCGAAATCCGGAGTATCGTCCGGCGCGTTGGCTTTATGCGCGATTCTGTCTTGAACATCAAAAAATTGATGAGGCTGAAGTGGCGGCTAAAAGATTGCGTGAAAGTGGTTTTAATGGTCCCTTACTTGAGGTCCTGGCAGGTGAACTGGCTTGTCGTAAAGAGCATCGCTTAGAGGTTGCGGTTGATCACTTCAAGAAGGCCTTAGGTTGTGCCGAACGTCTTGAGCCGGTATTCGGCTGCGCTGTTTGCGGGCGTCTGTCACCGGACTGGAAATATCGCTGCCCCCACTGCTGTAGCTACAATAGTTACGATATCTCTGAAAGGGTCTGTTCCTTTGTTTAAGCAGCCGGTTGCTCTCATTATTCTCGATGGTTGGGGGTTGGCCGAAGCCGGGCCCGGCAATGCCATATCTCAAGCCCGGATCCCGGTTTTTAAGCGCTTGCTGGAAGAGTGCCCATGGACTGAACTCGGGGCCAGTGCCCTCGATGTTGGTTTGCCGGCGGGGCAGATGGGCAATTCCGAGGTTGGACACACAAATATCGGCGCTGGTCGTATCGTCTACCAGGATCTGACGCGAATCAGTCGGGCCATTGCCGATGGAACCCTGGCCCATAATAAAGCTCTCGAAAAAGCTTTTTTGGCGGCCTCGGGAAAAGATAACTCATTACACTTATTGGGTCTTTTGTCGGATGGTGGCGTGCACAGTCATCAGGAACATCTTGAGGCGCTTTTACGGATCGCTGCAGAGTATGGTCTTGAACGGGTTTATGTGCATGCTTTTCTCGATGGACGGGATACTCCGCCGGCCAGTGGAAGTGAATATGTGCGCCGTCTGGAAGCGTTTCTGGCCGAGCTTGGATGTGGTCAGATTGCCAGTTTGGGGGGGCGTTTTTACGGGATGGATCGAGACCAGCGTTGGGATCGGGTCGAACGTCATTGGCGGACCCTGGTTCTGGGTGAAGGTGAGCGTTGTTCCGATGCTTTACAGGCTCTTGAGAAATCTTATGACAAACAGATCTTCGATGAGTTTGTCGAACCGGTAATTATCGCTAAAGATGATCAAGCACTGCCTCTGATCAAGGGTGGTGATGGAGTTATTTTTTTTAATTTTCGGGGTGATAGAGCCCGCGAGATAACTATGGCTTTGAGCAAAGCTGATTTCAGCGGTTTTCAACGGCCCTGTTTTCCAAAGCTTGGGGCTTATGTCTGTATGTCAGAGTATGATGCTGATTTTGCTTTGCCGGTTATTTTTCCTTCGGAGCCATTGCCCGATGTTCTGGGGCAGGTGATCGCTGACCGGGGTTTGCGCCAGTTGCGCATTGCCGAGACCGAAAAGTACGCTCATGTTACCTTCTTTTTTAACGGCGGTCGCGAAGAACCTTTTCCCGGAGAGGAGCGTTGTCTGGTTCCCTCTCCACGGGATGTGAAGACCTACGATCTGAAACCGGAGATGAGTGCCGGGGCCGTTACTGAAGAGCTGATTATGCGGCTCGATAAGAACCTTTATGATCTGATTGTGCTCAATTTTGCCAATTGTGACATGGTTGGTCATACTGGGGATATGTCAGCGACGATCAAGGCTTGCGAGACGGTCGATAACTGTTTGGGTTTGATCCTGCAAAAATTCAAAGAGAAAGGTATTATCGCTTTGATTACGGCTGATCACGGTAATGCTGAAGCTCTGCTTGATGCGGATGGCCAGCCGATTACGGCCCACTCGACCAATCCTGTGCCGCTAATTCTATGCGTTCCTGAAACGTGTGGCTGCACGCTTCGTAAAGGCGGAGTGCTAGCCGATATCGCTCCCACGGTTCTGCAACTTATGGGGTTGGAAAAGCCTGAGGTAATGACCGGTGCTAGTTTGTTGCTGGCCGGCTGATTTTAAAATAAGTGATTGATATTTTCTCATTTGCTACTGCCCTACTTGATACCATTTTCCCGCCCCGCTGTCTGGTTTGTTCCGTTTTTCTCTCCCATTCATTAGATTCCTCACCGAAAAAACAGGATCTTGATAACTATCTGTGTGACGCTTGTCGGCAACAGTTGCAGATTTCAAAAGTAAGTCTAGATGCTTCCAGTCAAGGTGGGGGTGAGCATGTTTTTTCTGCTTATCTCTATGCTGGGCTGCTTGAAAAAATCATTCCCCCCTGGAAGTATCATGACCGGCACGAGTTTTTTCCGCTTATAAAAATCTTGTTAAAACTGGCATGGTCTCGCCATGAATTTTCTGCCTTGCACTTCGATCTCATTTTAGCTGTGCCTCTCACCCCGCTGGCCTTACGAAAACGAGGCTTTAATCAAGCCTTTTTCATCGCTTCGTGTAGTGCCGCATTTCTTGAGTTCCCATTAGCTTGTAACCTTCTTCTTAAAACTATTGATACCCCCCGGCAAGCATCTTTGGATCGTCGGGCCCGAACCCGCAATGTGAGTTCGGATTTATTTTTGGTTCCAGAACCGGAAAAAATAAGGGGTAAAAATATTCTTTTGTGCGATGATGTTCTGACGACCGGAACGACCTTGAGTGCTGCCGCAAAAGTTCTAAAGGATGCCGGTGCTAACTCGATCAGTGGCTTTACTCTGGCCCGGGTGCTGCTTTGATTTTTCATTTGTAATTTGAAAAAAGCCTATTTTAGTTGTTTTTTAAAGATTTTTCTTGATTTTTCATACTTTCTTCCTATTGCTAAAATGATTTTTCTTGATTAAGATAGATGCAGTAGTCGAAATGGCGGTGAGTGTTTATGGTTTAGCTATGCTTGTATTTTATGAATTTTTGGCAACCATTTGCTTTTCCCCAGATCTTATTAATTTCGCAATAGGTAATATGTTATGGACGTTTTAGTCAAAAAACTATCTTCATTGGTGTTTTTGGGCTTGTGCTTGGCCCTCCTGATGGCGCCTCAGAGTGTTCTGGCCTTTAGTTTTGACTTTTCTGGTACCGTACTCTTTGACAGCAAAGCTTCTGCCGGTTATTTGCCAGGGTTCGGGGATAGCTTTAAAGGCTCGCTATCGATGGAAGACGATGCTCTGGGATTTATGAATACCATAAAATCAACTTTTTATGAAAATCTTGGTGATGTTACGGGGGGCTACTTTAAGCAGAACAACCAGGATTTCTTTTACGCTTTCAGTCAAGGTACCGAGGCAACTTCTCAAATGGGGATGATTTGGTGGTCTGAATCTCGTAATTTCACAATTAATGGACGTTTTTTTGGTGATGTCAATGGTTCTGGTGGGGTCTATGGTTTGGTTTTTTACGTTGAGGGGAGTACGCTTTATACGCCAGCCCAGATGATAGCTTGGCGGGTGGTTGAATATATGGCGACCGGAGTTTTGCCGACGCTTACAGGTGGTACTGAAAATCCTCACTATGTGGGCTGTCAAGTTTTAGCTGGTGAAGCTTTTTTCGGTGTTATTCAAACTCCTTTTGTTGCAGATCAGAGTTCGTCGGCCGTACCTCTGCCAGCATCTGTTTGGTTTTTGGGCAGTGGATTTCTCTTTCTCGTACGCCGTCGTAAAAGATAAAAAATTTAAAACAGGCACAAAAAAGCCGGGTTTAAGCCCGGCTTTTTTGTGCCTGTTGCGGTTTGAAGTTTGAGAAAAGTTATTCTTAGTGACTTTTAACTTCAAAAAGATGTCGGTCGGTGGTAATGATTTAAGATGATTGATACTCTATTAAATAATTGTTTTCGGCAAAGCGTCTTTTGGCTGACGGGATTTGCTTATGCGTAGATGGGGCTGGCGGCTTATTTCCAGACTCGGGGCTGTGCTTCTGCTGGGTCTCTTTTTGCTTATAATCAGTTTGCCGAATCTGATTGACCTGGAAAACTTTCGTCCGCAACTGCTTGCATACTTACACTCTCGAATTTTAGGTGAGGTTGCAATCGGTAAGTTGAAGTTGACTTTTGCGCATGGTCCGGGGGTTCGGGTTGATGGTATAAGAGTAGTTGAGAACTCAGGTTCGCAACAGATTTCAGTGACGACCGCTATTGTAAATTTTGATTTCATCCGTCTGCTGCAGCGCCACCTTCATCCTTGTCGGGTGACCCTGGTTCAACCTCGGGTCTCATTGCAGCTCGATAAGGGCAGCTTACCGCTGGCCGGCTTTATTCGACCTGTTATAATTAGCGCTGCCCCAATAGAGACGGAATCGGCCGATCCTCCTTTGCCTAAAGGGGTTGCTTCTCATGCTGGAGATGTTGGGGCTGGTGCCGCGGTAGGTTTTTTCAAATATTGGTACTTTGATAGTGATATCAGTCAAGCCCTGGTGGAGATTGTCGATGGGTCGGTAACGTTTACTGACCGTTGTTTTGGGGTCTCTCTGATTCTCACCCATCTGGAAGATCTGAATGTTCTCCTGGAATGGCAAAAATCTGGGGCTCCGACTCAATTTACTCTGGCCGCCAGGGTGGTTGACGGGCCGGGTGATGGTTCCTTGAAAATAGAGGGGAGTCTGTCGTCTTTGCAGTGGCCATTAAGGCCCGGTGAGATGTTTTTAGATTGCCAGGTTGAGGCCAAAAATCTCAATGCAGCAACCTATTTCCCCTACTATCAGAAATATGTGCCGATGCGATTTATCGGAGCCCGAGTCGATATCGACTCGACCTACCGTGGCAGCTTGATGGGTCTGTTCAGGTCGCAAGGTCGTATTGTGCTGCACCAAGCTGAACTTGATTATCAACAGGTCTTCAATCAGAAACTTAAATTTAAGCGGTTTGCGGTTGATTATGATTTTCGCTTGGCCGACCGCTATAATACAATTGAGACGTTAAGCTGCGCGATTGATGCTGATGGCTTGAAGCTTAAAGGATATTGTCTCTTACATGAAGCCCGGCGTGGTATCGATGGTTCGATTAAGGCCGGACTTGAAATGCCTGAATTTGATCCTCTGGCGATCTCCCATCTCCTGCCCTGGAAAATTTTGCCGGAAAAAATCCTGAATTATTATCAATTTCTGCAATCCGGAGGGGGTTGTCTTGTCGAGAGCGCTTATCTGAAAGGAGATTATCGGAAAATAGTGCGGCTGGCCGAAAAAAATCCTCCAACGGGAGTGGTCGGCGGTCAGCTTAAAGCTAAGAATCTGCTTTTTAAAATAGCTGAAGATTGGCCTCATCTTGCGGTTGGGGCTGGCAATGTCGTTTTCGAGGGGGGCTCTCTGAAAATATCAGACCTCGATTTTGACTGGGATGCACTTTCTGGAGAGGCGGTGAATCTCTCTTTGCAGAATATCTTTCATGATCCGCAAATCAAGTGTGCCTGTAATTTAGGGGTTGATCTTAAGCGTCTCCAGCCATATTGTGAAAGATTTTTTCATGATATTCCTGAAGAACCCTCTTTCGAAAAGCGGTCGGCAATCTCTTACAGCGGATTTTTGCAAGGAGACCTGGTTTTTGCAGGGCCCCTGACAAAACTTTCCGAGATCACTTGGGGAGGGATTTTAAAAGGTCAAGATCTTGCATTTGCAGTGGCCGGGCAGCCTTTGGCAATTAATCGAGGAGATGCTTCCTTTGTCCTTGCCAATGAGCGGATTATAATCGAAAATGCGAGCTGTTATCTGGCTTCGCTGCCGTTGACGTTGCAAGGGAGACTCCCCGGGCCGGCCCTTTGGTTCAGTGGAAATGGGGAGTCTGATTTGAAATTTGAGTTTAGAGCTCAGACCCAGGAATTTGCTCCTGAACATCTTGATTTGTTCTTGGGTGAAAAATTCTCTGTCAGCGGAAAGAAAATCGGGCCATCGCCATTAGAGTTGCATCTGATTGGTGATCTCAAACATTTTTCCGAACTTCAATTGCTCGGAACGTTAAGTTTGGATTGGGCTGATGTCAAGTTACCTTTTATGGCGGAATCTTTTGAGCACTTAAATTGTTTGGCTGAGTTTAATCACGAAAGGATTGATTTCAAACGTTTGTTTATCGAGCATGGTGAATCTGATCTTGCTTGCAAGGGTGAACTGATTCGGGAGGAAAAAGGTTCGGGTTATATCGTGCATGGAGAGGTTGTTGCTGACCATATTCTGGTTGATGATTTTCTAGCGTTGGAGAAAAAGGCTTCAGAGAAAAGAGTTGTTGTAAAAGAGTTGATGCTGCCGGCAGAAGATGGTTCTGAAAAAGGTCGCGACCGGAGAGCTCCCTGGCATCACCTTAATGATTTTGCATTCTCTTTTTCAGGCGGACCAGAAGCTGGCCTGGCAATTAAGGAGTGCCGCTGGGGTTGGGGGGGGCAGGAGGCTCAAGTTGAAGTTTTCGGGCAATTGCGATATCTTGGTGGAGGCTTGACCGGCGCTCTTGAGATTGACGTTCAAAAGCTTGATCTTGATACTCTCTTCAGTGCGCCCGATGAGGTCCATGCGGTGAATGGTGTTCATGGGGTCGACTCAAATCCGGATGATCAAAAAATTCGAGCGGTTTTGCTTGAAGATCTGGCCGAGGCCGTTAAGGCCGACGGGGTTGAGCTTTTGTTGTCTTGGAAAGATATCTTAGCTCGAAACCATCTTCATGTCCAGGCCCGGGCCCAGCATCTGCGTTGGCAGCAGATGGAAATTGGTGAAATTGAGGGAGATTGCACGCTCGATGCTCTGGGGGTAAACTTTAAGAAAATTACTGGGAGCAGTTTTGGGGGTGGACTCAATGCTTCAGCCCAATGGTCTTATCGTGATGACTCTTTTGCGCTTGAATCCCAATTGAGTGATATCGATTTTGAAACCTTTAATGACTATCTTAAAAATCCTGATCGAGGTTTGCCGATGCAAGGTGGTTATGGTTCTCTTAATCTTGACCTCGACTGGAAAGGGGGATCGCTGCAAGCTTGGAAGGAGAATTTGGCCGGCCAATTCGATTTTGCTTTTTACGATGGGCGCCTGAAAAAGTTTACCTTGCTGGCTAACGTCTGTTCTCTGCTTAACCTGTCTCAGTTTGCGGCTTTACGCTTGCCTGAGATTAGTGTTGATCAGGGGGTTCCATACCAGACGCTTTCAGGTCAGGGGACAATTGTTGATGGAGTATTAGTAGTCGATGATTTTGCCATGCGCGGATCGTCTCTGAATCTTTTGTGTGATGGGGTGATTTCTCTGGTTGAAGAGCAGGTCGACCTTAAAATTGGGGTTCAACCGTTGCAAACAGTCGATAAACTGCTTGCCACGATTCCAGTGGTCGGTTATATCATTACTGGTGACCAGAAGACCTTCGTCGTAATTCCGATGACAGCCACAGGTTCATTTGAAGATATAAAGATTAAGACGCATACAGTTTCCGGATTGGGTCAGAAAGCCGGAGATATGATCCAAAGGTTTTTTAAGACCCCGGTAAGATTGTTGCGAATGCCGGGAAAATTGTTAAATCAGATAAGCTCCGAAAATGATCTTGAAAAAGATAGTGGAGTTGAAAAAAAATAGGTTATCTAAGTGTTTAGGTTTTTACTGTGGATAGGATTAGGTTATCTTTTTTTTCGTCTTTTTAGAGGCCGGCCAGCGGTTGATAAGCGAGAGGCACCCGGGGCTCCGGTTGCGGAGCGTGGAGAAAAGATGGTCAAGTGCGCCGTCTGCGGTCTTTATGTGCCCGAACACGAGGCACTTACCGGAGGCTGGCGCGATTCCGGGCGCCATTACTGCAGCCCGGAATGCCAGCAACGGGGTGTTTGAGTGGTTTAAATCAGGATTCCTTCTTAGATTAAAGCTGTGTGACCTTTAAGCCTTTGGGCCTTGGGTTGCGGATAACGGCCGCATTAGGCTTTTGCTAATTTATTCTGTAAATTAGTATAGATAAGTTTTACATTTTCGACAATTTTAGGATTTACTTCAAAAGGGGCCTGATCACGTCGATCAGCAGCAACGATATCCTGATCGTAATCGAGGAAGCCTAAAATTTCAATGTCCTCAAGATTGTTGCTGATAAATTCTCGGTCACCCGGTTCACAGACCTTATTACCGACCACATAGACTTGGTTGATGCCGAGGTCGGCGGCCAGTTTTTTGATCTGTCTGGCGGTTTGGAGACTGCGTGATCCGGGCTCGACGACGACAATAAAGGCATCAATGCCTTTAGTTGCCCCCCGGCCTAGGTGTTCAAGGCCGGCTTCCATGTCTAAGATAATGCTCTCATCCCGTTGCAGGAGGATGTGGCGCAGAAGGAATTTCAGGATAACGCTCTCCGGGCAGTAGCAGCCGCCGCCGCCCTCGGGGATCGTGCCAAGTACTAAAAGTTTTAGATTTTCTCGGCTCAAGCTGAATTTTTCGGGGATGTCATCGACTTGAGGGTTAAGTTTAAAGGTGCCGCCGAAGGATCCTTTTTGCGAACCGGTACGCTCCTGAATGAAGTCGGTCATCGCGGCAAAAGGAGTGATTTTGTTGACTTCATCAAGGCTGAAGCCGAGGGCGGAGGCGAGATTGGCATCGGGGTCAGCATCAATGGCTAAGACTTTATGTTCACTGGCGGCGATGACCCGGGCCAGAGTTCCGGCCAATGTGGTTTTGCCGACCCCGCCTTTGCCTGAAATTGCAATTTTCATGATTATATTTCCTTGTTAAGATGGTTTATCTTGTGAGAGTTAGAAGATTTCGTTATCCTTGCAATGTATGGTCTTGTTTGAAAAAAATCAAGCCCGATTATTGAAAAATGATCAAAATATTATTTTTGCACCACCGAGACCACAGAGGTACCAGCTGGAAAGCTTTTCTCTGTGAACTCTGGGCTGGCTATTGAAAATGGGTTAGGTAAATGATGATCCAAAAAAAGGAGAAGTCGGTTGTCGCTGATCATCTTGGTCATCGGCAGCGATTAAAAGATCGCTTTGCCCAGCAAGGACTTAGTGGTTGGCATGACTATGAGGTTCTGGAACTGCTTTTAGGGTATGCGATTCCGCGGCGCGATGTAAAACCTTTGGCTAAAGAGTTGTTGCGAAATTTCGAAACTATAAAAAGGGTTCTCGATGCCCCTCTAGATCGCTTGCAAGCGATCGCCGGGATGGGGCCGCAAAGTGCTCAGTTTCTGAAATTATGTCGAGAACTACTGGTCCTCTATCTCGAACAACCTGATCGTCAACGCCAAACTGTAAACTCGCCGGAGCAGATTGGGGAACTTTGCCGATCTCGTCTTGAGGGGCTTCCTGAAGAGCAGTTTCTAGTTCTTTTTCTCGATAATCGTCACCGTCTAATCGCCAGTGAAGTAATGCATCAGGGTACGGTTGATATGAGTGTGGTCTATCCGCGTCAGGTGATGAGTCGGGCGTTGCTGCATCGGGCGGCGGCCCTGTTGGTTGCTCATAATCATCCGGGTGGCAGCCCAACCCCATCAGCCGATGATCTTAAAATTACGCAAGAGTTGAAAAAAGCGGCCGCAACCCTCGATATTCGTCTTCTTGACCACCTCATCGTTGCCGGTTGTCAGGTGGTCAGTCTCAAAGAGTTAGGAGATTTGTAATAGATCTATGTCTATGATTAATCGTTATCTGCAACGGGAGATTCTGCTCCCTTTTTTTTATGCCCTAGTGGTTTTGGTTTTTATCCTTTTGCTGGGCCAGCTCTTTAAAATTGTCAATATGGTGGTCTCTGAAGGGGTGCGGGTCTGGGATGTGGGGCGCTTGGTTCTGGCTCTGATTCCGCAGATTATGACGATGGCTTTGCCGATATCCTTCTTTTTTGCGGTTCTGGTCGGTTTGGGCCGCATGGTGGGTGATGGTGAAATTGTGGCTTTAAAGGCTGCCGGAGTATCTCCTTATAATCTATTCATGCCAATCTTAGAGCTGGCAGCAGCCGTTACGCTGCTGACTTTATTGGTAAGTGCCTGGTTGGCACCCTGGGGAATGCGCCAGGTTCGTCAGGTTACCTTCGAGATTCTCCAAGAAAAAGTAACTTTGGCATTGCGCTCTCAAGCGCTTAATCTGGCTTTCCCGGGCATGGCCATCTATATGGGTCAGATAGATCGTGAAAATGGTCGGGTGGCTGAGGTTTTCATTGAGGATCGCCGGCACAGTGGTCACCCTCAGACAGTTACGGCTTTAGAAGGGGTGATTGTCAGTGATCGTGGTTCTTCGACGCTTTTACTACAGCTTGAAAATGGGACGATTCATGAATATAATGAGCAGGAAGATAGTTATCGGGTGACCGATTTCTCTCAATATCGCATCAATTTTGATATTTCGGCCCTTTTAGGTGAAGAGGGTCACGTCAAACTTAGAAACAAAGCTTTATCCAATTCTGATCTGTTGCGTAAGATAGCTCTGAAAAAGAGTTTAGGGCAAAACCCGGTTGGAACCCAGACAACTCTTTATGAACGTTTTACCCAGCCCTTTTCCTGTGTTGTTTTTGCTTTGTTGGGGTTGGCTCTGGCTCTGGTTCCGGTACGTAGTGGAGCGCGTTTCCAAGGTTTTGTTTTTGGGCTTATTTTTTTGTTAGCCTACTATGTGAGCGGTATGGTAAGCGAATACCTGGCTGAGTGGCAGCCGCCGCTGGCTCTCTTCTTTTTCTGCTTGCCAAATCTGCTCTTCCTCCTGCTGGGGGCGGTACTCCTGTATATGAAACAACGTGAAATTGAATTTTCATTTGGTTTTTGGCAAAAGGTTTTTAATAAAGCTAAAAAATGGATCACTTAAGATCAAGGCGGAAGGTAATCGTCGCACTTTCCTGACTATCTACAACAAAGCCAAAGGCCAGGCAAAAATTGATCATCTTCTGGTTTTCGGCCAGAACCACTCCAAAGATCTGTTTGATTTTGCGATCTCGAGCAATCTCAATTAAACGCTTCATCAGGATAGCACCGACCCCTAAGGCTTGAAACTCATCGGCGACAACAATGGCAAACTCGTGTTGGTCGAGGCGCGGCTGATAGCTTAAGCGATTTACTCCGATTGAGCGGATCCGATTATTCTCTTCAAGCAGAGCGATGATTGCCATTTCTCGGTCATAATCGATCTGCGTGAAACGAGCTGCTAGTTCATGGCTTAAATGGCGGCGATAACTAAAGAAACGGAAATAGTTGGTTTGTCGTGAGAGGGCCTTGAAGAGTTCAAGATGGAGCTCTTCATCTTCAGGTCGGATTGGTCGAATCAGGAGCTTGCGGCCATCCCGAAGTTGATCGTGAAACTCATATTCGTTGGGGTAAGGGGCGATGACCAGGTGTTGAGGGGCCAGGAGCTCACTTTTTTTAATCTTGATAACAGAGTTTTGAAGGGAGAAGTTTTGTTCGCAGGTCTCCTTCAATAAAAGTTCGATGCTTACTATCTCAGGACAATCAGTAACGATACTGGCCAAGCGCAAGAGGATTATCGCCAGGTCTTCATTTAATTCCTGACTGCGTCTCGCCAGGGCCCGGGCGGCTGGTGAACGGGAAATCATGACCCGGGCCAGAAACGGATTTAAGGGGGGGAGCATAATTGATTTTTCCGGCTGAATCTCGGCCGCTATTCCAGCCATTCCCAAATAGAGATAGGGGCCAAATTCAATGTCGTTGGCGGTCCCGGCCAGCAGTGCAAGACCTTCATTGAGAGGTGTGGCGGACGGTTTTCCTGGATCGAGACCATAGGCCTGCAGGAGCTCATGGGAGACTGCTTGAGGCAGTTCTTTTGTCTCTTTTTCCAGGTAGGGGTCGAGAAATTTACGGGAGTTGAGATGGTTGATACTGAATTCGCGCTGAAATCTCGGGGTGACGGCTGTCAGCTGATTGAGTTTGTGGCGATAGCGGCGACTATAGAGATAGGCGTTGAGGGCCGCGGGGACACTAAAATAGACATAGATCCCTTGGCGCGCCAGGGGCGCCGCAATTCTTCGATCTTTAGGATTGGCGTTGATCCAGGTATAGGTTACGGCGCAGTAGTGATGTTTAAGATTTTTTTGTACTTGTTCGATTAAGAGCTTAGGGTTGAGGGTTTGATGGGCCGCCGCAAGAATAATCAAGGCGTCAAACTCTTCAGCTTCGAGGCTGGCGGCGATTGCCGCTGAAAAAGTTTCAGTGTCGGTAGTGCCCCCGACATCGATCGGATTTTGAATCAACTTTTGCGGTAGAATGGAGCGTAGTTTTCTGAGTAATTTTTTAGATAGTGGGGTCGGCTCAACCTGGTTGAAAAGGAGATGGTCGACGGTGAATATGGCCAGGCCGCCGGAGTTGGTGATAATTCCCAGCCGATCGCCGTTGGGGATGTTGCGGCGTGACAGGGAGCGGCCCGCCAGGAGCATCTCTTTGAGATTATCGACCGAAATTATACCGGCCCGGCGAAAAGCACTGTCATAGACCGGGCCCGCACCGATCTGAGAAAAGACCCGCCGCTGCATGATCTCATGGATTTTGGGGTGGCGTCCACTTTTGATGGCAATTATCGGTTTGATGCGGGAGACCGAGCGGCAGGCACTGATAAATTTTTTTACATTTCGAATATTTTCCAGATAGAGCATGATGGCGTCAACTTCGGGATCGTCACCGACAAAATCTATGAGGTCACCAAAATCGATATCAAGCAGTGAGCCGATACTGGCAATGTGGCTGAAGCCGATATCAAGCTCCCGGGCGAGATCAAGAATGGTGCCCATGACCGCCCCGCTTTGCGAGAAAAAGGCAATTTTACCGGTCTGGGGCAGTTGCGGGTGAGTCGAGAGGTTAAGGCGAATCGGGGGGCGCAGGATGCCACTTGAGTTGACTCCGATTATCCGGGTATTGCTTTTTATGGCGGCAGCCATGATCTGTTTCAGAACTTCTCGATCCCGGCTTGAGGTGATACTTTTAATGATGGCTATGGTCGCCGTTTTTTCAAGGGTCGCCGTCGAAAAGTAGATGGGCAGTTCACGCAGTGGGCAGGTCAGGAAAAGCAGGTCAATCTCTTCATTGATATTTTCCAGTGAATCTCTATATTTAAAACCACTGCGCAGATCTCCCTCCTCGTAGCCAACGATATAAACAGTTCTCGGCAGAGCCGTCTGCTGAAGATTGTTGAGCAACTCTTTAAACTTCAGATCACTACTGCTTCCCGTAATCCCGGCGACAGCAATGACCTGGGGGTTGAAAAGTTTTTCCAGTTGACTGACACTCATTTCTTTTATACCTTATTTCAATCCATATTTATCGAGACGATAGCGAAAAGAGCGAAAGCTCAGGCCGAGGAGCTCAGCGGCTTTGGTTTTATTACCGTTACAGTGATCAAGCGACTGTTCAATAAGATCGGTCTCGAGGTTGGCGACAACCTCTTCCAGGTTAAGTCCTTCCATGGGCAGGATGTTGCTAGTCAGGCTCGTTTGTGATTTTTTTCTGACAACTTCGGGCAGGGTCGAATGGCTTATGATAGCTTCTTCTGACTCGAGCACAACGCAGCGCTCAACAATATTTTCAAGTTCACGGATGTTGCCGGGATAGTCATAGTTTAACAAGGCTTGAGTCGCTTCTGGACTGAATCCTTTAAGTTCTCTTTTATATTCCTGGCAGTACTTTTGGAGAAAGTGGTTGAGCAGAAGGGGAATGTCCTCGAGGCGTTGGCGTAAAGGGGGCAGATCTATGCGAATGACATTGAGTCGGTAGAATAGATCCTGGCGGAATTCGCCACTGCTGACGGCGTCTTGAAGGTCGCGGTTGGTGGCGGCAATAAATTGGAGGTCGACACTGATCTCTTTAGGATTGCCAACTTTTTGGAAACATTTTTCCTGGATGACTCTTAAAACTTTAACCTGTAGACTCGGAGGGATTTCAGCAATTTCATCAAGAAAAAGGGTGCCCCCGTTAGCCGTTGCCAGATAGCCTTCGGTATTGCTGATGGCCCCGGTAAAAGCCCCTTTAGTATGTCCGAAGAGTTCACTTTCAATCAGATGTTCCGGAATCGCGGCGCAATTGACAGCAATAAATGGTTTGTCTTTATGCGGTCCGGAGAAATGGATGGCTCGGGCTACCAGCTCTTTACCGGTGCCCGATTCTCCGCAGATCAAAACATTGGTTTTGGTTGGTGCTACCTGTTTGATGATTTCGTAGATGGCCATCATGGGTGGGCTCTTGCCAATCAGGTTGTCAAAGCCGAAACGTTTTTCCAACTCTTGGCGCAGGCGCAGATTTTCACGTTGAAGCTGTGAGTTTTTCAGGGCTTTTTCGACGGTCAAAAGTATTTCATCAACCTTAAAAGGTTTGCTGATATAGTCAAAGGCCCCGTTTTTCATCGCTTCAATGACGGTTGTCGTCGAGGCAAAAGCCGTGATCATAATGGTTTCGGTGGACGGGGTTTTCTTCTTGACTGTGCGCAGCAACTCAAGACCACTCATTGATGGCATCTTAAGGTCGCTGATAACAAGATCGTAACTCTCTGTTTCAAGGCTGCTTACGGCTGCAAAAGCGTCAGTAAAACAACTGACTCGGTAGCCATTTCGCAAGAGGATGATCTCCAGAAAATCACACATACTCTGTTCATCATCGACAACCATGATGTGGAGGTTGCGGTTGTTGTTTTCTTTGTTCATGTGGTTTGCTTCAATCTCCTGTTTAATTGTATTGTTTTGGGATGTGATTTTATTTTGTTTTTCTTTTTATCTTCCGCAGAGTACGCAAAGACGCAGAGAAAAACCGCAATTCAAACAGATATCGTGCTTTTTTAGTTTTAATATCATAGAGTTAGATGAAATCATAAGTAGAGGTGTGCGATTTTTTATGGGTTGGCTTAATGCCTGTTAATTAGCCGCTGGGAAACTGACCTGAGCGCAAGTTCCTTTGTGGTTGTCTTCTCTTTGCCCCAGTTGGATGTTGCCACTGTTGATACGGGTCAACTGGAAAGCGATGTAGAGTCCGAGACCGGTGCCCGCAGCTTTAGTGGTGAAGAAAGGTTCAAAGATCTCTTGCGCTATCTCGTCACTGATGCCGGGGCCGTTGTCGCAGATCTTGATTTTGATCGAGGTTGGTTTGTTGTCGACAGGGTTCGTTTCAGTAGGCAAAAGCTTATTTGGGTTCAGGCTGTCGGCCAGGGTGAGGTTGCTGGATAGCTGACTTGAAATGTCAATCTCTCCACAGTTGTCGACTGCCTCCAGGGAGTTTTTGAAAAGGTTCCAGAATATCTGTTCGAGTTGTTCCGGGTTAGCCTTGATTAAAAAATTGTCGACATGATAATTCTCATTAAAGCGGGTGTGGGGGAACTGGGAACGAAAAAGGAAGACCAAATCCTGGAGTAGCTTGATGATATTGGTGGCGCTCTGCTCTTTTTCATCAAGCCGGGAGAAGCCGAGGAAATCACTGATAAGGTTATTTAAGCGCGTACTCTCTTTGAGGACGATTTGGAGCAGGCGTTGGTGGGTCTCATCTTTTTCGGGAAGGTCTTTGGCGAGAATCTCGATTGAGCCGCTGATGGCTGCCAGTGGGTTTCTGATTTCATGGGCGATGCCGGCCGATAGCCGTCCGATAGCCGCCATTTTACTGGCGGCCTGAAGGTTTTCTTCAATCTTTTTTAATTCAGTAAGATCCTGGAAGATGAAGATCCAGCCTGGGTTGCGGTTATGGCTTTTCAGTAAAGGCGTAAATGAAAAACCTAGAATAAGTTGACTGCCTTCAGGCTGTTGGTAGTTGATCTCATGGCGCTGACGCCCCTGGTTTATGATGGCCGGCGGAAGGCCGGAAATAATTTCGTGGAGTTTGTAACCGAGGGTCTTTTTTTTTGTGAGATTGAGGATACTCTTGCCAGCTTTATTGATTGAGCTGACTACCAGTTGGGGATCGGTAGTAATCAGTCCGCTGTCGATAGAGGCAATTATATGTTCATTTAAGTCTTTAAACTCTTTGAGATCGCTGGTAACTTTCTGTAGGCGTTTTATAGTGGCAAGCCGTTCTTTAGCAATAAAACCTAAGATGAAAGCAGTCAGGTAGAAAGGTGTCAGGTTGAAGAAAAGTTGAGATACAATTTTACGGCTACTGCTGAGTAGCGGGGGCAGGGGGAGAAAGTCTTGAAAGGGGTTGTAAAAGTGGGCGAAAATGATCAGAAGATAGAGAAATGTGCAGTAAAAAAGGAGGATGATAGTGCGTTGGCGTTTTAAATAGATGGTGCCGCCCAGGATGATAAAATAGAAAAGTGGGAAAAAGAGGCTGTAGAAGCCACCTGTAAGATAGAGGAGCCCGGCGATTAGAGTGGCGTCAACCAGGAGTTGCTGGTTGATAAAGCTTTCTCGTTGACCGATATTCTTGAGCCGAAGAGCGTAACTTATGGTCAAAAGGTAGGTCAGTATAATGAAGCAGTAGAGTGGAATCGGGACTGAGGCCGATTCCTGGGCCCAGATAAACTCAAAGAGAATCAGGGCCCCTAGCAAGAGGGTTATCAGTAAAAGGCGAAAGGCCAGAAGTTTTTTTAGGGGATCTGAGGGGATGGCTATATCCATATCAACTAATGAACCACTTCTCCCATCTTAAAGATCGGCAGGTACATGGCGACAATCATGGTTCCCAGAATACCTCCTAAAAAGACCATCAGCAGGGGTTCTATGAGTGACGTTATGGCGCTGACGGCGACATCTACCTCATCATCATAGAAGTCGGCAATCTTGTTGAGCATCTGATCCAGGGCTCCGGTGGTTTCGCCGACGGCTATCATCTGGACTACCATCGGTGGGAAAATGCCGCTATCCATCAATGGTTCAGCAATCGTTTTCCCTTGGCTGATGCTCTCTCTCGTAGCCAGGATAGCTTTTTCAATGACGACATTACCGGCAGTGCGTGCGACAATGTCAAGTGAGGTCAGGATCGGTACGCCGCTGGAGACCATAGTCCCGAGGGTGCGGGTAAATTTGGCGACCGCGACTTTACGGAGGAGGAGACCAAAAACCGGCATTTTTAAAAACATATTATCAAAAAAATGGTGGGCTTTGTCATTCTTGGCGTAGATTTTTTTGAGAGCAAAAACAGCCGCAAAGAGGGCTGCGAGAATAAAGATAATATTGTTGCGCAAAAAGGCGCTGATATTGACGATGATCTGGGTTAAAAGGGGCAGTTCAGCCCCAAAACCGGAAAACATTTTTTGAAATGAGGGGATGACAAAGATCATCATAATGGCGATAACGATGACTGCGACACAAAGCACTGAAGCAGGATAGACCAAAGCCCCCTTTACCTTCTTCTTTAACTTCATATTTTTTTCCATAAAGAAGGCGAGGCGGCCAAGGATGACATCGAGGGCCCCGCCGGTCTCTCCGGCATCGACCATATTGCAGTATAGGGAGTCAAAAACCGTCGGATGTTTCCTTAGTCCATCGGCTAAAGTTTCCCCTTTTTCAACATCTGCTTTGAGGGTCGTGAGGACTTTTTTGAACTCTTTATTTTCCTGTTGGCTGGATTGGATTTCAAGGCATTGGATGATCGGCAGGCCGGAGTTGATCATTGTCGCAAATTGTCGAGTGAAAACAACGACATCTTTTTCCGGCACTTTGGCTTTGAGGAAGGGGATGTTGATCTCAATATCTTTCGCTTTTTTTCTAACCTTGAGATTAGTCATGCCTTGCTTGCGCAGGCTTAAAGTCACAACGCTTTCAGAGAGGGCTTCAAGCTCCCCTTTAACTTTTTTACCTTGTCGGTTTTTGCCCTGCCATTTGAAGGTATCCATGATCTATCCTTTTTAATTCAGTTGTTAGTTGTCAGTTGTCAGTTGTCAGTAAGGTGGTTTTCACTTATCACTGACGACTGACGACTGGCAACTGTTCTTTAAACCTGTCCTAACATCTGTTTTAATTCTGTCAAGTCGTTACTCCTGGCAAAGGCGTCATCAATCGTGATTTTGCCGGTTTGGTAGAGGGTTGCCAGGGACTGGTTCATGGTCTGCATTGAAAATTTACTCTGACCAACCTGCATTTGGGAATAGATCTGATGGACCTTGTCCTCCCTGATCAGGTTGCGGATTGCAGCGTTGGGGACCATGAGCTCCAGGGCCATAACCCGGCCATGGCCGCTGCGATGCGGCAGGAGCTGCTGTGAGATGACGGCCTGGAGGACAAATGATAGTTGGGAGCGGATCTGGGGTTGTTGATGGGACGGGAAAATGTCAATAATTCGATTGATGGTCTGGGCGCAAGAGTTGGTATGCAGTGTGGCCAGGGTTAAGTGTCCGGTTTCGGCGACGGTTAGGCTTGATGCGACGGTTTCCAGATCACGTAACTCACCAACCAGAACGACATCTGGATCCTGGCGGAGGATGTAGCGCAGGGCTTTACTGAAATCCTCGGTGTCGGCTTTTACTTCCCGCTGGTTGACGATGCAGTTTTTATGTGTATGGATAAACTCAATTGGATCTTCAATGGTGATAATGTGTTCGTGGCGCTCTTCGTTGATCTGGTCGATCATTGAAGCCAAAGTTGTGCTTTTGCCGCTCCCGGTTGGCCCGGTCACAAGGATCAGGCCGCTGGGTTTGCGTATCAGTTCCTGGATTATGGGGGGCAGTCCCAATTCATGAAAAGGTTTTACTTCGTAGGGGATAGCTCGGAAAGCTCCGGCTACCGTGCCGCGTTGGACAAAAATATTGGCCCGAAAGCGGCTTACTCCTTTGAGGCCGAAGGAGAGGTCGAGTTCATTGTCTTTTTCAAAGCGGTGCTTCTGGCTGTCGGTCAGGACGCTGTAGCACATCTGTTTGCTTTCGTTGGCATTTAAAGGGGGCAGGTTGAGAGGTTGGAGCTCGCCATCAATTCGGATCTGGGGTGGGCTGGCATTTGTCAGATGGAGGTCTGAGGCGCCGTTATCAATCATAATTTTCAGAAGTTCATGCAAGCTGGCCATAGAGAAACTCCGCTAGTCGAAAGAAATTTAATTTGTTTGCCCACTGCCCATTAATCCCGAGCTGTTACCCTGAGAACTTCTTGAAAGCTTGTGGTTCCTTCAGTAAGTTTGCTTAAACCGCTTTGCCGTAAACTCTTCATCCCGCTCTTGATAGCCATGGCCTTAAGTTCCATGGTGTTGGCTTCATTGATGATCGCGGTTTTAATTTCTTCGCTCAGGGTCATAACTTCATAGAGGGCGATCCGGCCTTTGTAGCCGGTGCGGTTGCACTCTTCGCAGCCACTGCCGCTGAGACAAACGGCCTTTTCCGCAGTTTCCGGATCCATGCCGCTTTGGATCAGGGCGCGAACTGGAACCTCTTCTTTTGCGCAGCACTTCTGACAGACTTTTCGGGCCAGCCGTTGTGCGACGATAAGGTTGACTGAAGAGACAATTAGGAAAGGCTCGACTCCCATGTTGACCATCCTGGTGATGCTGCTCGGGGCGTCATTGGTATGCAGGGTGGAGAGTACCAGATGGCCGGTCAGGGATGCTTTGATGCTGATTTCGGCGGTCTCGATGTCACGCATCTCACCGACTAGAATAATGTCTGGATCCTGGCGCAGAAAAGAGCGTAAGGCGGACGCAAAGGTTAAGCCGATAGATTCCCGCACCTGAACTTGATTGATGCCGGCAAGATTGAATTCGACCGGATCTTCAGCGGTCATGATGTTGTCGGAAATTTTATTGAGTTCGCTTAGGGCGGAGTAGAGGGTTGTTGTTTTTCCGCTGCCGGTAGGTCCTGTAACCAGAATCAGGCCGTAGGGTTGATGGATGGCATCTTCAACTACCTCCAGCATGGAAGGTTCAAGTCCCAGTTTGGTCATGTCGAGTTGCAGGTTCGATTGGTCGAGCAGGCGCAGAACGATTTTTTCACCAAAAAGAGTCGGCAGGACAGAGACCCGCATGTCCATCGATTTGCCCTTGCCCAGTTTCATCTTAATGCGCCCATCTTGAGGCAGGCGGCGCTCAGCAATATCTAATTCAGACATGATCTTGATGCGGGAGAGGATGGCATTTTTGAGTTTCATTGGGGGTTTCATGATCTCATATAAAACCCCGTCAATACGGTAGCGAACCCGGAAAAATTTTTCGTATGGTTCAATATGGATATCGCTGGCCTCGCGACGGATGGCATCGACCATGATTTTGTTGACCAGGCGAATTACCGGCGCATCTTCAGTCTCTTTTTTGAGGGTCGAGGTGTTGACTTCCTCTTCGTCCTGGACCAGTTCAAGTTCGGAGTCATCAAATTCGGCGATAATGTCATCAAGCATAGATGATGAATCGTAAAACCGGTCGATGGCCTCCTTGATGGAGATTTCAGAGGCCACTGTAATCTCAACATTGTAGCCGGTAATAAATTTTATATCGTCAATGGCTGAAAGGTCGGTCGGATCACATATTGCGATAATTAAGGTCGAACCGATACGATTAATGGGCAGAATGTGGTGTTTGTTAATCAGTTCGCTGGGGATAAGCTCAAGGATTTCATCGCTGATCGTAAAATCATGCAGGTTGACCGCAGGAACGCCGAACTGGACACTTAAGAAATTGACGAGGTCTTCATTATTGAGGTAGCCCAGACGAACCAGGGTCGAGCCCAGGCGTCCAGGAGTTGTTTTCTGCTCGCTTAGAGCGTGCGCCATCTGGTCGTCGGTGATCAGTTTGGCATTTATCAGGAGTTCGCCAATGCGTTTGTTAGATTCAAGAGAGGCCATAAGTAGTGAAGGTTCGCTATGGGTAGTTTATGTAAAAGATGGAAAATTATAAAGCAATAATTGTGCCGTTTTTCATGTGATGCGTGGGCGATGTTTTATGATAACGATCGTTGTTAATCTGACTATACACGGGTTTATAATTTGTATCAACCTTTTAGAGATTGCTTGCAGGCGGCAGACTCGGAAAATTTATGCATTGTTTTAGACTGTCCGCAAGTTTGTTCAGGTATACACAAGAGCTACTTGTAATAAAATGGTCGAGGGTTTATCTGGAGTTGGTCAATGTAATATGTTTTGGTAATTTTGCTGTCTCTGGATTTGTTTTTTAAGTATCTGTAATTCAAGCTTATTGTTGTATTCTTTGAGATTTATTGGGTGCCATGCTTGTGATTAAAAGCTCATGTTTTGGCGGTTAATAAAATAATGTTTTTTTTCTTGACTTAATCGGTACGATGTTTTAAACATAGCCTAATTGTTAATGTTTTCTTAACTATTCCCACGGCCTGAAGTTTATGGTTGAACGGGAGTCTGAGCCCATCCCTGAAAGGAGGTGCTAATAGCGGATGTAGGGGCGCATCGCTTGGTCGATGCCGACAAGGTTGTAGTGCTCGGGACAGAGGTATTGTTTTCTAGATATTATTATTTGTATTTTGTTATTTCTGTAGCTGGGCCGGGGAAACAGCATTTAATTGATTGGGAGGAGGCACAATAATGAGCGAAGATCGTTATCATGTTAACATTTTTAAACCAAATGGTGAGTTCCAGAAAACTGAAGTTAAGTATATCTGGATGATTCTGGCAATCTGGGCTGTGGCAACTTACGGTTTCCAGATTCTCTTAAAGCTGATTCAACGTAACCCGCAAGGTGAAAGCTTTTTGACCGATATGCAGTTTCTGGGTTTTCCCTTTCACTACTGGTTTACCGGGCAGTTTCTGATTGTCCTGTTTATCGTGCTCTGTATCTGGTTCAATATCCTGGTGGATGGTCTCGAAGACCGCATGGGTAAGAGTGACTAAAATAAGGGTTGATCTGAAAATGTCTTGCTTTGCTTCGGGCTTGAAGTCGGATGTTGAAGCGATTAGAAATTAAGGAGTTTTCTTATGGAATCTAGTTTTAAATTGGGACCAGCTATCATCTTGGTCATCGTTCTTATTGCATTTGTCGGTATCGGGGTAGGTCATAAGGCCAAGAATCAAGATGATTACTGGGCGGCTGGTCGTGGTATCGGCCGGGTCGGGGCGGGGGCTGCGATCGCCAGTAACTGGATGAGTGCCGCCAGCTTTCTCGGGATGGCCGGTCTCCTCTATCTGAAGGGCTATTTTGCTTTGGCGTACGTTATCGGCTGGACCGGCGGTTATGTTATGCTGCTCGTTTTGATGGCCGGTCAGATTCGTCGTTTCGGTAAATATACCGCGGCTGACTTTATCGGTGACCGTTTTGAGTCACAGGCTGCGCGTCTCTTGGCGGCCTTTATCGCGATTATCATCTCTTTGACCTATGCTATCGGTCAGTACAAAGGGATCGCAATGATGTTCTCCTGGGTCTTTGGCATGAACTATGCGACCTCGGTTATCGTCGGAACCGCCGTGGTTTTGGCTTACATTATTATCGCCGGTATGCTGGGCGCGACCAAGAATATGCAATTCCAGTACTGTATCATTATCACCGCTTTTATCTTCCCACTGATTTTTATTGCCAAAAAAATGGGTTATTTCTACCTGATTCCGCAGATCGGTTACGGCTCCGCCGTCTGGGATCTCGGGCATAAATACGCCTCCGATCCCAACTGCGCTAAGTACATACAGCCCTGGGGGGTTGCCAGTACCTATAAGTGGATTGCCTTATGTTTCACCATGATGGTTGGTACGGCTGGCTTGCCGCATGTTCTCTCCCGTTTCTACGTTGTTCCCAATACCCGTGACGCCCGTTGGTCGGTGGTCTGGGGTCTCTTTTTTATCGGTTTGCTCTATTGGAGTTCTCCGGCTTATGCGGCCTTCGCCCGAGTCCAGACTGCAATCGCCGGCGTTCAGCCGGTTAAAGCTCTGGCCGATGTTATCGTTATTTCCGCAGCCGAAAATGCCGGTCTGCCTCAGTGGTTCTGTGGTTATCTGGCGGCGGGTGCGATTAGTGCGGCCTTCTCGACGGTCTCTGGTCTCCTGCTGGCTGCCGGTGGGGCGGCTTCACATGATATCTACTATCGTGTAATCAACCCCAACGCGTCTGAGCAGGCCCGGATGATGGTCTCCAAAGTTGCGGTTTTTGTTTTTGGCCTGATTGTTATAGGTTTCGCTCTTAAACCGTTCGCTCTGATTGCCCAGATCGTGGCCATGGCTTTTGCGATTGCCGGGAACACTATTTTTCCGACCTTCCTGCTCGGGGTCTGGTGGAGTCGTTCCAACAAACAGGGTTGTATCGCCGGGATGCTGGTTGGGGGTGTTCTTACCGCTTTCTTCTTCTTCTGGGGTAAAGGCAACGATCACTGGTTGGCTCAGTTGATTCCGTTTACCTCCTCTTCTCTGATCCTGATGCCGATCGCCCTGATGACCAATATTATCGTGTCACATATGACACCGCCGCCGTCAATGGAAATCCGCAAGTTCCTCTGCGAACAGGTGCATGGGATCAAGTTTGACTAGTAGTCTCTTTTAAAGAGATAGGATTGTTTAAAAAAAAGAGGGGGCGCTGAATGCGTCCTCTCTTTTTTTTGTAGATTTTTTTTCAACGATTGTCTATCTTGATGATTGCTGTTTTGTCGTTAATTAACCCCTGCAGCCTAACGGAATTCTAAAGTATGCCTACCGTTTATAAGTCAGCCGATTTTAGTCAGCTCTATCGGCAGTTTAAAAGTTCTGCCGGGATTGATGACCTGGTCTCTCTGCATTCGCTGCTTGAGCTTGGCGATGATTATCTCTGTTTTTCTGGTCTTGGAGAGCATATTGAGTTGCTTGAGAAGGGTTGTGCTGTGTTTGCTAAGCGTCGCGACTTTCTGAAGGTGAGGCAGGCTGAGATTGCCAAGTTGAGCGCAAGAATTTCGGCTGTTACTGAACTTGATGGGTTGATAGAATTACATAGACGGTTGAATGTTGTAGCGATAGAGCTTTTCCTTAAAGGGGTCGGGGTGATGGAGATTCATGCCCTGATTACCTCTTATCGACATCGTTTAACCGAAAAAGTAATTAGTTTGGTAAGCGAAAGGCTGGCACCGTTGCCCTGTGATTTTACCTGGTTTAATATGGGCAGCGATGGGCGCCGGGAACAGACTTTTTTTACCGATCAGGATAATGCCCTGGTCTATGAGATGGATGGATCACCTGAAATTGATGGATGTTTTGAAAACTTTGCCAAAGAGGTGGTGACGGCTCTGGACCGGGTTGGTTTCGCCCTCTGCACTGGCAATATAATGCCTTCAAATCCTGATTGGCGCGGTTCTTTGCATGAGTGGCATCGTAAAATGGATCATATTTTCCACGACCAGAGCCAGGATAATCTTTTGCAGGTTATCATTTTGATGGATGTCACCTACAGTGCCGGTTCGCTTACATTGGGCCAGCAAATGATTGATAAAGTGCATCAGATGATTCATGACAATTTCGGGGCTTTGATGGTTATGGCGCGCAGTGCGGTTTTGTCGAATGTGGCTCTGACCATGTTCAATAAATTACGTCTCGAAAAGAGTGGCGATCATCGTGGGATGTTTAATGTTAAGCTGTTTGGTTGGGCCCCTCTGATTATGACCGCGCGGGTCTTTGCTTTGAAATATGGAGATACCGATACCAATACTGTCGCCCGGATCAAAAACCTTGAAGCCCAGAAACATTTTGACGCTGAATTATCTCAGAACCTTCAGAAAGCTTACCGAATCTTGGCTCACGCCAAGATGGTTTCTCAGGTGGAAGCGATTGTGACAGGCCGTAAATATGACTATTATCTTGATCCCGAGACTCTGAAAGGAGATGGGCAGGCTGAGCTAAGGCGAGCTCTGGTTAGCGTTGAAGCCCTGCAAAAGCTCGCCTACAACTGCTTTTTCGGCAGCGGCGGCTTGTAGTTTATTCGTGGCAGAGGCAGCACTGGGCTAAAGCCTTGAGAATGTCACCCCGGGTGACAATGCCGACCAGTTTGCCGTCTTCAATGACCGGGAGACGGTTGATACTGTTGTCGGTCATGATCAGGGCGCACCTTTCAACCGCTTCGACGGGTTGCACTGTGACGACTTCTCCTTGCATGTGGTCGACGACATAGTTTGAACAGGTTCTCCGGATCTGCTCCAGGGAACTGCATTCAAGGTCAAAAGTGGTAATCAGGGGCAGGATGTCTTTGCGGGAGATCATCCCGACGACCTTGCCTTGTTCAGTTACCGGGGCCCCGGTAATATTTTTTTCCAAAAAGAGATCTATAACATCGCAGACCCGGTCTTGTGGTGTAACACTCAAAACTTCCCGGTTCATGATCTCGCTTACCTTCATTGATTCTTCCCTCTTAATCCCTGGTTACATGTTAGGTAGTCTGTTCTCTTCTAGAAAGGTCGCCATTCGTGGCTGGTTTATGATTTCGGGACAGTATACTATAGTTTAGGCATAAGTTTGTCAACCAAGCATTGTCTTTAATCTTTAAATTTTTATTTTCAGGCGAATTTTTATTGTTAAATAAATTGCAATTAATCTTTTAAAAACAGAAAGTTTTGTAATTAAGAGGTCTTTGCTTCCGATTGTTTTTTTGTTTCATGAGGCATCTTTATGTTAATATTGAGACTTTGTATACTGTATTGATTATTGTATACTTTTTTTCCGGTTGCTATGGTGCTTTTTTTAGCGTATAGGTACTTTCTTTTTTTAGAATGCAAATGTTGATCGTTAATCATCAATCTTTAAATTGAGTTTAAGTGGGGGGACTTTATAGATGGCTTTAAAACGAAGGAATATTGATTTTAAGCGGGATTTTGAGTTTACATTTAATGGTGCCCGGCTTTTTGAGAAAGAGCAGTATGTTCAGGAGATCAAAAAAGTGGCGGGCGTGGATTTTGCCGAGATGAGCCGGCAGCAGGATTTTATTGGCGACGGTAATGCGGCGGCGGTTAACGTTTTAAAACGAACCGTCACGGGACTGGTCGGTTATCCGATTACACCTTCAACGCCAATTGCCGAGGGCATGGCAAAAGCCTATGCTGACGGATTTGTCAATGCTTTCGGTGAGAGAATTTTCTATTTTCAGCCTGAAAGTGAGCTCGGGGCGATGGCTTTTCTTGAGGGGGCGGCATCTCAGGGAGGGCGTTATGCTGACAATACATCATCCCAGGGCCTGACTTATAAATATAAAAATATGTATTCGGTGGCCGGTAAAAGATTGCCGGTGGTTATGACGATGCAGACCCGAGAGCTCAATAAGGGAGGCTTAAGCATTCATAATGGTCATGCTGATCTTTACGCGGCCCGCGGGGCCGGCTGGCTGCAGTTTATGAGTGCCGACAATCAGGAGTTACATCACCTTATACCTTTAGCTTTCAAGGCGATCGAACAGCGCCAGGTAATGTTGCCGGCGATTGTCGCCGGTGAAGGTTTTCAGAAAAGTCACAGTATTGAAAATATTAAGGTTGTTTCAGATCAATTCCTTAAATATTTTCTCGGTGAACCCAACCGGCTCTTTCAGCCCGATTTTGAAAATCCGGTGCTTATGGGACCCTTTACTGATATCGGCACGACCATGCCGACCCAGATGAAACAGGATCTGGCCCTGCTTAACGCCAAGAAATATATTAAGGCGGCGATGGGAGTGATGAATGATATTTTAGGAACCTCTCTGGATGTGGTCGAGGATTACTATGCTGCCGAGTCGGAATATGTGGTGGTCTGTCTTGGGGCTGCGTCCGGCACCATGAAGGAGGCGATCGATTACTACCGTAGCAAAGGGGTTTCGGTTGGACTTTTGCGGCCGGTACTTTTCTTTCCGGTCTGTACAGAAGAGTTGGCCCGCGGTATCCAAAATGCCAAAGTAGTCTCGGTTCTGGAAAAAACTGCGTTAGCGAATGAGCGTTATCTTTTAAGGGATGTCAAACACGCCGCCTACAACGAGCGTACCGGGCGTTCATTTAATCCGGTTATAACTTCGGGGATCTATGGTCTCGGCAGCCAGGATCTGAGTATTGAAGACTGTTTTGCGGTGATTGAAAATATGCTTACCCAAAGGCCCAAGGGGATCTATGGGGTTGGTATTAAAGGGCCTGAAGTTCTCGAAAAAGTTGTCCATAACGATTTCGTCGAAAGTGAGGTTGGGATTGCTTTTATCGGGGTTGGGGCCGAAGGGGTAAAAACCGCGCAAGAGACTTTGGCCAAAATTATTGCCCGGGCTGGGAAATTTGTCCAGACCAGTGCCAGATATGGGGCTTCACGCAAGGGCGGTATGGTGGTCATGAACGCGCGCGTCGCGACCCAGCCGATTCGTAACTGCTCAGATGTCAGCAAAATGGAGACCATGGCGGTTTTTAATGATAAATATCTGCTTGATAATAGTTTACTTGGCTTTATAAAAGGGGTAAAGGCGGGCGGTTATCTCGTTGTCAATACAGTAAAGAGTGAGGCTGAACTGCAACTTCAGGCGACCCCGGAAGTGCGGGCCCAGCTTGCAAAAGCGACTTTTAATCTAGTTTTGCTTGATGCTAGTGGGGCGGCATTGGCTCAATTGAAACGTAATTTACCGGGGACCCCGATTTTGGGAGCTATAAACCGGATTATTGAGTTGCTGCCGGTTGAAGATTTTAAGGAAGCCTTCCGGAGTGAGTTGACAAGTAAGTTCAGGGGGCCAAAAGCGGCTCTGGTTGATGTCAATATGGAGTTGCTGGAGGTTCCGTATGAGCTGATTCCGGCTAAAAAGAGCCCTCTCAAAAAAGAGCTTGAGGCCGCCGAAAATGTGATTGAGTCGGTTGCCGTTGAACCTCTGGTTAAAAAGATCTATTACGACCCGCCGGCAACTCGCGGCTATCATCCGGGTGATGAGAATGCGACGCTGACTTTTCCATCGGTTCTGGGGGATAAATATCGCCCGCTTTTTATCGAAAAAGTTCTTGAACCTATACAGAAGGGTGCGGAGATTCCCTGGGATCAATTCTATAATATCGTCCCGGCGCGAACCTCAGAGTATAACGATGCCAGCCTGATCGGTACGGTTCTGCCGGTTTTTAATGCTGAAAAATGTATCGCCTGCGGTCTTTGTATTGCGGCTTGCCCCGATAATGCCCTGCGCGTAACGCTAGTCCATGATCGTGAATTTGAAGCTCTAGCTGAAACCGAGAAAAAACTTTTTCGGCCGCTCGATTTGAGTAAATTTACCGGCTATGGTGATGCCGTTTTTAAGGAGAGCTATCTTAATATCAATGTCATGCCACAATACTGTAAAGGTTGTGGTGCCTGTGTTGAGGTATGTAAATCAAAAGCTTTCAGTTTGCTTGATAAAAGTGCTGGTCAAGCCGAGACCGCGGCGGCTTTTTTGAATCCTGAAGTTTTCGCGAAGGATGTCAGCCAGACCGTCGCCCCTTATGTTAAGGAGAGTCGTTACCTACAACAGATGATGCTACTTTATTCGGGCCAGAAATTTCTGCCCGGCGGCCACTCTCTTTGTCCTGGTTGTGGTGAGGGGATTATCGAAAATCTGGTTTTTGCGGCGGCTGAGATGGTGCGTCGTAATCCGCGCCTGATCGCCGATTTCTATCGCTCAATACCGGCCTTGATGACTCGTAAACAGGGCCGGGGCTTACAGCATATGATTGATCATGGTTTTAATATCTATACCGTTAATGCCACTGGTTGTGCTCAGGTCTCCTGTCTTGGCAATCCCTATAACGCTCGTGTCTACCCTTCCGGTCATTATGGTTTCGGTACTGCCAGTGCTGCCGGGCTCGGGGCTCGGGTCTCCCTTTTTAATGCCTTTCGCAATCTTTATCTCGATAAATTGACCAAGGTTCTGGTCTTTGGCGGGGATGGCTCCTTCTACGATATCGGTAATCAAGGGCTCAATTTCGCCTTAGGTGAAGATCAGGACGTTACCTGGATTATCTATAATAATGAAGCCTATATGAATACTGGTTTTCAAAAATCGGGGGCCAGTCGTTTCGGTTCGAACCGCACCACCTCTCCCTATGGTATGGAATTGCAGGGTAAAGATGATTTCCATCGCGAAATTGTCGGCCAGGCGATGGTTATTCCCGGGGTCTATGTGGCTCGTCTTTCATTATCAAATCCGATGCAGGCGATGCGCATTCTAACCGAAGCGATTGCCTACAAAGGGCCGTCTCTGATCGAGTTCTTCTCGCCTTGTCCGACCGGGCAGGGGATGGCGACCGACAATCTGCCGATAGCCCTTTCGAAAATGATGGTTGACTCACGGGCCTGGACTGTTTTCACCCGTAAACCCTATGCCCAAATTGATTTGACCGGGAATCCTGATCCCGAAGAGATCTACCCCAAGGCGCGTAAAATCAAAGGCAAAGAGGTCAAAGCGACAACTTTTCGTGACATTGTCTCCCTCTTGGGTCAATTTACCGGCGATGAGAAAACCATTGATGAGATTGTTAAAGTCAATGAACGGCAAAATCTCTATCTCTGGTGTCTTAATCAATATCGAGCCGGGATTCGTCAGGATATGCCTGATGCCGATGAAATTGAACGCTTGATTAGTCAACGCTGATCTTCTCTATTGAGCCCTTTGCATATCGCAAAGGGCTTTTTTGCTACAGACAAAAGCGGACAATTGCAAAGGCAAAAACGGGGGGGACGTATGCGCTTCTGGGGGTACATTGGGGGCAGCCAGACGAGATGTTATTCTGTGTACGTTTTGAAGGTCGGAATTTTTGGGGTGGACTTTTTTCAGGCCTGATATTATATTCTACTTTAATTGTCTGGATTGACAAGTTTAAACACGCTGTGTTAGGGGGGACTGGAAATTCGGGTTCTTAAAACTTTCAAGACCTTGCTTTTGATTCTGTCTGCCTTTGTCTGTGGCCAAAAAGCTCTTGATTTTGTTTATGTTTGGAATCCACTATTTTAGATCAGGTCATATTTTAATGGAATTTTAGCAGCTAAAAATGTAAATTTGTTTTTGTGTAAACTTTTGTAAGGAGAATATAGATGAAACGATTGGTAGCAGGTTTAGGAATAATGGCGGTAATTGTTGTGGCCGCCGTATTGTTGGTGATGCAGAACCATAAAACTGCCTATTCGGCGAAAATGGACGCTCCGGCAGTGGCTGTGGAAAAAGCTCAGCCATCGGTTGGCGCCCTTTCAGGAAAAGTTGTTGAAACTATGGATAGTGGTGGCTACACCTATGTTCTGCTGGCGACTGAGAGCGGTGAGAAGTGGGTGGCCGCTCCTAAAACTGTGGTTAAGGTTGGCCAGATAGTGGCTTTTTCCGCAGGCATGGTGATGCCTAATTTTAAGAGCGAAACTCTGGGCCGTACCTTCGATGAAGTGGTCTTTTCCTCAGGGTTGGCCGGGGTTGGCAGCGCTAACTCTGCAGTAGCTGTCGCTTGTCCGAGTGGTCATGAAGAGTGTGCGGAGAAGGAGTCTGCGCATGGCACTCCCGGTATGGGAGCCATGGCCGGCGGGGGTATGGGGGCGATGAAATCATCCGGCCGGGTAATTGTGCCTCAGGCTGATCTGGCGATTGAAAAAGCCGACGTCGAAAATGCCTTCACGGTTGCTGAAATTTTTGAGCAGGGATCCGCTCTGAATAAGAAAAAAGTGGTTGTGCGCGGTAAAGTTGTTAAAGTCTCTGCCAATATTATGGGGAAAAATTGGATTCACCTGCAAGATGGCAGCGGCAAAGCCGAAGCTGGCACCCATGATCTGGTGCTTACCTCACAACAACAGCCGACCGTGGGCGAGATTCTTGTCGGTGAAGGGACGCTTGCCTTCGATAAAGATTTCGGTTCCGGTTATCGCTATCAGGTAATCATTGAGGAAGTCGAATTTAAATAATCATTTGTGAGATTGATCAGATTTTTGCCATAAAACAAGAGATTTTATAAATAACTTTTAGGGCCACAGATAGTTGCTGAATTAAATAAGCACCTATCTGTGGCCTTAATCTTGTCAGTAAAAGCCATTCATACGGGTAAAAAAATGAAGCATAAAATCCAAACTAAAGAGCTGAAAATTGCCGTTATTGGTCTCGGCTACGTTGGCCTTCCTTTAGCTGTGGAATTCGGTAAACATTTTCTAACTACGGGTTTTGATATAAATCAATCCCGCTTAAAAGAGCTGCAATCCGGCAATGACTTCACTCGTGAAGTAAGTGCTGACGAACTGGCTGGGGCGGTTCACCTGAACTACACTTCTAACGATCAAGATCTTTATGCCAGTCAGGTCTATATTGTTACGGTCCCAACCCCGATAAATAAATATAACCAGCCAGATTTAACGCCTCTGCTTAAAGCCAGCGAGAGTATCGCTAAAACTTTAAAAGCAGGTGATATTGTCATTTATGAATCTACTGTCTACCCCGGTGCCACCGAAGAAGAGTGTGTTCCGGTGCTCGAAAAAAATTCTGGTTTACGTTTTAATCATGATTTTTTCTGTGGTTATAGTCCTGAGCGTATCAACCCTGGAGATAAGGAGCATTCGGTTACCACCATTAAAAAAGTAACCTCCGGCTCAACTCCCGAGATTGCCGAGCTTGTCGACATGCTCTATAAAACGATTATTACGGCCGGTACCCACAAAGCCGCCAGTATTAAAGTTGCGGAAGCCGCCAAGGTTATCGAAAATACCCAGCGTGACCTCAATATTGCCCTGATCAACGAACTTGCCCTGATCTTTAACAAAATGGAGATCGATACCGAAGCTGTTCTCGAAGCCGCTGGTACTAAATGGAATTTTCTGCCGTTTCGACCTGGTCTGGTCGGGGGGCACTGTATCGGTGTCGATCCCTACTATCTGACCCATAAAGCCCAAGCTATCGGTTACCATCCCGAGATTATTCTCGCCGGGCGCCGTCTTAATGACGGTATGGGGGCATATGTTGTTTCTCAACTATTAAAAGCCATGATCAAGCGGGGAATGGCAACCAAAGGGGCAAAAGTTCTGGTCTTGGGCCTTACTTTTAAAGAGAATTGTCCCGATTTGCGCAACACCCGGGTGGTCGATATCGTTGCTGAACTTGCAGAATATGGCATTAACGTTGATGTTTACGATCCTTGGGTTGATAAGGCGGAAGCTATCCGTGAATATGATATTACCCCGGTTGTAGCCCTGGAAAAAAATTCCTACGACGGCATCATAATAGCTGTCGCCCACACTCAATTTTCAGAGATGGGCCCAGTGGCTCTCCGGGCTTTGGGTAAATCCGAGCATGTCCTCTATGACTTGAAATATATTTTAAAACAAGGTGAAGCCGATATCCGCCTCTAAGGTAATTCAGGTTAGGGCCGACTGCGTTTAAACTTTTTGAGTTGCCCTAGATAGTGCTCGCTATTGTCAGCGTTATCCAGGTTCCTCAAAAGTTCTTCCTCCAGGGCTATGGCTTTAGCCGGGTTGCCTGCGCGCCAGTGAGCTTCGGCCAGGGTGTCGATGATATGCGGTAAAGGGTTTGCGGCAGCGGCGGTTTGGGCGAGAAGGAGAGCTTTGCGATAGTCGCGTAAACTTTTGTCACTTATGGTCAAAAGCAGCCAGGCCAGGTTGTTGTTGGTTTCTGAGTCATCCGGGTTGAGGTTGTGGGCCTGATCGAGGGTTGTGAGGGCCTTTTTTTCTTGGCCGGTTTCGATGTAGAGAGAGCTTAGGGCAAACCAGAGTTTAGCTTCAAGAGGTTTTTCTTTGAGTAGATGTTCAAGGCGTTGGCTCAGGAAATGGTAGTTGAGCTTTTGCGACATTCCAGTTTGTTGCCAGTAGATACCGGGTAAAAGCAGGAATAGAAAAACCAACAGATAGATCAGCAGACTTTTTTGCAAATATTGGTGGTGTTTTTTAGCGACTGTCGGGTTGCTCATGGCGTTTTTGAGGAATGCGATGCGCTGCGGGATGTTAAAGTGATGCCAGTTAGGTTTTTCACCGGCCTGGCCGAGGAGAAATCCAAGTTTTTCAAAGGCAGAAACCAGGTAGAAGCCGAGTCCCGGAAGATCAAGGCAGGCGAGGTCGGCCTGGCGTTCAAAATTGCGCAGGAAGAAGCCGAAAATGTAACGAAAAAAAAGTAGATAGAGGAGCAGCAGGGGGATTGTCTCCAGCAATGATAGCAATATTTCGAGACCGTTGATGCCACTATTAAGCAGGGCGTTAACTGGGGGGCTGATTAAAAGCCAGGTGATGCCAAGATCAAAGTAGAGAAAATTAAACAAGAAGAAAGTCAGAAAAAAGAGCAGGAAGTAGAGCATATGGCGGTAGCGGACGTGACCTAGTTCGTGACCCATGACGGCGATGACCTCTTCTCCATTGAGCAGGCGCAAAAGATCCGGAGTGATCAGGAGATAGCGGCTGAAAGGAAAGGCGCCAACTACAGCGGCGGTGGCCATACGGCCTTCAAATGGCGGCCAGAGCATGATTTCCCGGTAGCCGACCTGTTGCTGGCGGCAAAGCTTGATGATGGTTTGCCGTAGAGGTGAATCTGGGAGTTTTTTACATTGCCAGAGATAGACTAACAGGGGCGGGGCAGCAACCGTCAAGATGAAAAGAAAAAGGACAAAAAGAGCCATTTCGCCAAGAGGATGTTGGAGAACCTGTTGCATTCTCTGCGGCATCCAGAGGCTGAAAAAGTCGATGATAAACAGGATACTGAGCCAGGGGAGGACCAAGCCTAAGGCAAAGCGCAGACGGGCTTTGATATAGGCTGTACGCGGCCTGATTAAGCTAATACGTTCAGCAAAATAGTTGTGGCTCTCCCGCCAGATGATAACCTGAAGGAGAAAAAAGATACTCAAACCAAAAAGATTATTGATTCCTTCACTTTTGTTGCTCAGAGGCAGTATCTCCACCATTTTTCCCAAGTCGGCTCCATAAACCATTCCTGCAAAAATTATTATAGCCCCGATTTGCAGGCGCATTTGTAAACGGTCGTAGAGAGGCGTCAGTTTTGCATCACTCAAGTGGATGGCGTTTTGGTTCAAACGACGGCAAGCTTTGCGAACCAGCCAGAAAAAGAGTAGCAACAGGGCCAAAATAAGTCCCAAGCTGGGTCCTGTTTGTAAGGTTTTCTGAGGTAGTTCAGGTCGGGTAGTGTAGATAAGAATGACGATGATGTAGAATATGAATGTTTGATACATAGTTTTTACAGTTCAAGGTTCAAGGTTCAAAGTTCAAAGTTCAAGGTTCAGCAAACTACCGGGATTGGGGTCATTGTTGGTACCAGGGGCGCCAGCACCCCAAGCTTCGCTGTGAGCTTCGCGAGGAAGCACTCTTGGGGTGTGACCCCGTTCATGAGGGCGAAGCGATGTTCGACACTTTTGTTGTAGATTTATGAAGTTGGCTGAATAGTTAGATATTAACATGAATAAAGTGGTAAAGGAAGCGATGAAAATGAAAAACCTATTTTGCAGGTTCTTGTTATTCGGCAGGCGATTTGCTTATGTATAAAATTATATTTTATTCAGTTGACAAAATTAACTTGACAGTTATATTGGCTAGTTAATATAAGAACAATAGTCTTGGATTTATTGGAGATTATGTGACTGTTGTTGCAAGGATCAAGGAGTAGAAATATGACAGGTGTTAAAGTTCTAGTAGTCGACGACGAAGCTGTGATCAGGAGAGGGCTTTGCCGTGTCATGGAGGGCCAAGGCTACCAGGTAGAGGCATCTGAAAGTGGTTACGGGGCTGTCGAAAAACTTCAAAAAGGGCCATTTAGTATCGTCATTACCGATCTTAAAATGCCGGGAATGGATGGCATTGAGGTCTTAAAGGCTATTAAAATCTTGCAACCGGATGTGCCGGTTATCATGATTACCGGGTATTCCACGGTTAATACTGCAGTTGAAGCCATGAAAAATGGGGCATTTGACTATATCTCCAAACCGTTTACACCTGAACAGATCATTGAGATGGTTAAAAAGGCGCTGGAACAGCGCACCATTCAATTGCGGCGTGAACATCCCGTGGTCGGCCCCAGCCCGACCGGTTTCGAGATCTTTGTCGGTGAGAGCGAAGCGATGCACAGGGTCTATAACCGCATCAAACAGGTTGCTCCGACTGACAGTACGGTTCTTATTAATGGTCCGAGCGGTACCGGGAAGGAGCTGGTTGCCAGGGCCATTCATGAAAACAGTCTGCGCCATAATAAACCCTTTGTTGCCGTCGATTGCACATCTTTAGTAGAGAACCTTTTAGAAAGTGAGCTTTTTGGCCATGTCAAGGGTTCCTTCACCGGGGCCGTACAGACCAAGATGGGCCTTTTCAAAGTCGCGGACGAGGGAACCCTTTTTCTCGATGAAATTTCCAATATCAGTCTGGCTACCCAGGGTAAACTGTTACGGGTTCTGCAGGAGTTTAAAATAACCCCTATCGGGGGAACCAAGCTCATCCCTATTGATATCCGTCTCATAACCGCTACCAACGTAGACTTGAATGAGCTGGTCAGTAAAGGGCTTTTTCGCCGAGATCTCTTCTTTAGGTTGAATATTATTCCGATTAACCTGCCCGCCCTGATCGATCGGGAAGGTGATCTCCCTCTTCTCACCAGTCATTTCCTGAAGAAATTCTCCGAGGAGATCGGCAAAGATATTCATGGCGTTTCACCGGCCGCTATGTCGATTCTGGAGCGTCATCCTTTCACCGGAAATGTCAGAGAGTTGGAGAATATTATAGAAAGAGCGGTCGTGCTTACCCGTAACAAACTCATCCAGCCCGAGGATCTGGAGATCCAATTCTCCAGCGATGACCCTCTTGAAATTGTTGAGGATTCCGTTCCTCAGGACGCAGAGAGTCTGAAAGAGGTTAAGAGAGAGGTCAGGGAAAAAGCAGTTGGGCCGGTTGAGCGGGCCTTTCTTCTGCATGCTCTCGAGCAAAATGATTGGAACGTTACCCGGGCGGCCAAGGATGTCGGGATGTTGCGGCCTAATTTTCAGGCAATGTTGAAAAAACGGGGTATCTCTGTGAGAGACCACTCTGAGTTTTAAGTGTCATTTCCGCAAACCTGGAGTTCTACTTAAGATTACGTCAATTATTCAAAGGTATTAGGCAGTAATTTCTTATGCCTGTAGGGCCGAGCTGAGAAAGAGGAGAATAAAACAGGCATGCGTTTGAAATTGATCGTGCAGCTCTCGCTGATTACGGGAATTGTCCTCTTGTTCACCTCGGCCCTCTTCGGATATTTCAACATATCCATCCTCAGAGAGGCCTTTTTTAAGAGTGCTGTATCAGACCTCGACCACCTCAGCGAAACCATCTACAGGGCGATGTTTCACCAGATGCTGGAAAACAACCGGAACCAGATCCAGGTTACAATCGGGGAGATGGGTAAACAGAAAGGGATCAAACGGATCAGGATCTTCAATCAGGATGGGCTGGTGACCTTCTCCAGTGAAAAGAGTAAAATCGGTACAAGCCTTGACAATAAAACGGCTCCGGCATGTATGGAGTGCCATAATGACGAACCTCTCCGGCTCTCCCCTTTCCCCTTGCCTCAGAGTAGATTGTTTCTCGACTGTAATGGAAACAAGGTTCTCGGCGCCGTCAAACATATCTATAATGAAGAGACCTGCTGGACCGGTGCCTGCCATGCCCACAGCCCGGATAAGCGTCTGCTGGGTCTTTTAGAGATTACGATCTCGGCCGATTCAATGCTTACGACGATCCGTAATTATTGCAACAATACCATTATTCAGATATTTTTTCTGATTCTCTCGATCTCTCTCTGCCTGACCCAGCTCACTAAAAAACTGATTATCCAGCCGGTGCATACCCTGCTGGAGCATACCCGGGCTGTCGGCAAGGGGGAGTGGGGCTTGGTCGAATCTGTGCCTGGAGATGAGTTGGGAGAGTTGGCCGAGGCCTTTAACGACATGACTATCAAGTTGAAAAAAAACCAGGAGGAGCGGGATGAGTGGTCCGCCATGCTGGAGACTCGGGTTGAGGAACGGACGCGCGAGATCAAGGATATGCAATCGGTTTTGTACCGTTCGGAAAAACTCGCCTCCCTGGGAGAGCTCGTTGCGGGGATCGCCCATGAGCTCAATAATCCGCTGACCGGGATTATGATTCACACCTCTCTGCTTTCCGGTGATCCCCGTCTGGACGATGCCTTGGTCGAGGATTGCCAGACGGTTATCCACGAGGCCAAGCGCTGCTCTAAGATCGTTAAAGAGCTGCTCGACTTTGCTCGAGCCTCGGATTCGCAGAAAGCGCTGCAGCCGGTCAGCGAAGCCATCGACCGGACTATTTCCTTGATCGAACACAATGCCGATTTAAGAGATATTGAGATAATCAGAGAGGATGCTTCTGGTCTGCCGGAAACCTTGATAGACGCTTCTCAGATTGAGCAGGTACTTATTAATATGCTGATCAATGCCGGCCAGGCTATGCCGCATGGCGGTCAATTGGCCATCCGGACAGGGATGAACCCTTCGGGTGATTCTATCTACGTCCGGATCGAGGATAGCGGCTGTGGTATTCCTGAAGAGAATATCGAAAAACTTTTCGATCCCTTCTTCAGCACTAAAGGGCATAAAGGCACCGGCCTGGGCCTTTCGGTCTCCTACGGCATTATCCAGTCACATGGCGGTGATATCGAGGTTGAAAGTGAGCCGGGAAGAGGAACCGTTTTCATCATTAATTTGCCCATTTGAGGCGTTTTATCCACTACCTTTATAATGGAATTTGATTTTTGTCTGGATTTGCGAGAGGTGGGTAAGGGCCCTCTTCAGCATTGTCAGCTCAATATCGCTAAGGCTTTTGGGGTTGATGAAATTATCGGGCGGCATCTTACAGTTCATCAAACTTATTTGATGTTTTAAGCGAAGCTGCATCAGATAGTTATAGACCTCGGTTGTCTCTTCATAAAAGTTTTCTTTGATAACTCCTATTTCATATAGTTTTTTCATCCGTGAAAGGGTGTTGGTCTCGGCAATATGATACTGTAGAGCGTAGATTCTGGCGAAGTTTAACATCAGTTTCATAGCGGTTTTTATATTGAAAGCTTCCGGCCATTTATCAGATGAGCCCACGACGATTTTACCGAAAAAACCGATTGGCGGTTTATAGAGCAGGGCATTTTGTGCAAAATATATGAAAAAGAGTCGGTTTTTCTTCAGCAGGTAGTCGATATATTGGCGTAACTTCTCAGTAAATCGACTTTTCCCATGGAGGTTTCTAAAATCAAAGAAAATATTGATCTCCAGTAAATTTTGCGGTGTGGCTTCGGTTATCCAGTCATGAAAATAATCTTTCCAGGAGGAGAAGGGCTGGCACCATTTAGGATTCATGGCCATTATATCACCTTCGCAGAGGTGATAGCCGACCAGGTCTAAATCTTTGCACACTTTTTCTCCAAGCGCTGTAAAATAATCTTGAGCTTCTAACTTTCTATCCTCTTCGACATCTTCATAGATAATGGCATTGTCTTGGTCGGTGACCAGCGTCTGTTCTGTCCGGCCTTCACTGCCAAGGGCCACAAATGAAAAGTCAGCTGGTGGAGGACCTAGATCTGTGATCGCAAAAGTGATGATTTTTTGAGTGATCAGATCAGAGATTGTACTGATCAATTTGGTGATGTTTTCTGACTTTGCCCCGCTGTCGATTAAGGTTTTGATCAGTCTCGGCAGTCGTTCATGGGCTTTCACTAGGGTCCCAACAGATTCAGCATCTTGGATCTCCCGGATAAGTATTGAAGATGAGTATTGGTGAAAGTTAAGAAGCTCCTGATTGTCGATAATACCATTGATCTTTCCATCTGCACCCCGGGTGAAGAGATGTCTGATCGACTCCTTCTGGGTCATCCGGGTGGCTTCGAAGAGCAGAGCATCATCTGCTATGGAAATCACTGAGGAACTCATGATTCTGTGAACTTGCGTTTCCGGTGGCATGTTTTCGACGACGAAGCGGTGGGAGATATCGTAGTCGGTTACGATGCCCAGATCCTCTCCGCTTTCGCTCTGGACAAGAATCGCGTTTTGTTGCTGTTCTTGCATCATCTGGGCGGCAAGGTGGATAGAACAATCCACCTTGCAGGTTAGAGGCGGGGTGGTAAATTCCTTGATTGGCTGGTTTATAAAGAGGAGTGAGGTTTGGAGCTCAACGATCAGATTCTCACGTTCCTGTTCTGCCTTTACCCTCTCGGTTATATCTTCAATAAAACCTTCAAAATATTCAATACCCCCCGTGTCATTCGTGGTTTGTCCCAGGGAGATTGAGATAATCGTGTTGTTCCTATTATATCTTCTTAAGGTGAGAACATTTTTCTCGACAAAACCTTTCTCCTTAAGTTGAGTTTTAAGATTTTCCCAATCCAGCAGATCTGCAAAGAGCAGCGAGAGGGGGGTGTTGAAAAGTTGCTCCCGGTTTTTGAAGCCGAAAATCTCGGCGGTTGCCTGGTTGGCTTCAATGAAAGTTCCCTTTTTGGAGGCATCTATGCGGAAAATCCCGGAATGCAGTTTGTCGGCAAGAGATTGATAGCGTTGTTGGCTGTCTCCTAACTCCTGCTCTATTATTTTATTTTTACTGATATCTTTTAAGGTCAGGATAACCCCTTCACGACCTTCAAGGGTTATGCTGGTGACGGCAATATGGGCATCCAGTTTAACCCCGCTGGTGGTCTGTAATGAAGTTTCAAAATTATCGCAGCTATTGGGGTTTTTGATAACCTCCTTAAAAAATTGGAAACCTCTACGATCCTGTCCGAAAATGCTTTCCAGGTCATTTTCAGAGATTTCCTGTTTGCGACGAAGCATCTTCATGGCTGGCTTATTGCTGTAGACCAGTTTTTCTTCAAGGAACAGCAAAACGCCTTCGGTAGAGGCTTCAACCAGGGCCCGGTATTTTCTTTCAGATTCTACGCAATCTGTTTCCGCTTGTTGACGTTTTCTCTCAATCTGCAGGCTTTCCCAGTTGATTTTAAAGAGAAGCAGAGCGATAAGGAGGGTTATGACAGCAGATATTTTGAATATAGTGCTGCTCATAGCACTTATCTCTTCATCCACATCATCTATGTAAATCCCGGTTCCAAGAATCCAACTCCAAGGTGTGAAAATCTTTATATAGGAGACTTTGGGAACTATTTTGCCCGGTTCATCATGCCACTGCCACAGGTAGTCGACAAAGCCATCCCCATCTTTTTGGGCGATTTCGGCCATCTCTTTGAACATTTTTTTTTCATGTTTATCTGTATGGCTCGAGAGATCTACGCCATGCAAATCATTACGATAAGGGTGCATGAGCATTATTGGGGAGGTGTCGGTTATCCAGAAATAGTTCTTTCTCTTTTTGCCGTAACGGAGCTCCTGGATCGTTTCTAAAGCGTTTTTTTGAGCTTCCGCCATGGTCAAGCGGCCTTTCTTTTCCTCTGAGTGCTGTTTTTCCAGAATGCTCCAGGCGGAGTTTGTGAGTTCACGGATCATCTCCCTTTTGTCCTCCATTAACTCATATTTTAATAGAGGGATAATTATCATGAACATGGAGATGATAAAGAGAAGAATGGCGAGTAGGGTGGGGAGTATTATTTTTATGGAAAAACTTTTCCGGCGGGGTTGTTTCATGCTTTCACTCATGTGTTAATCTGCTTGTTTTTTTGGCTTACGCTGTTTTTTGTCCGCAGTTATGTGGAGCCCGCAATGCAGGCATCGACGCAGATAAAGAGGTGTAAATCCGTTGACATGAAAAAGGTTACCGCAACGTGGACACTTGCCGGCTGCCGTGAGAAGGCTGGCTACCAGAACCAGCACAAACCAAACCGCAAAAACTTTGGCGGTCTGGCGGTCGGAGTTGGTTATCCGTAGTGAAAGCCAGATCGAGGGCACATAAATAATAATTATTCCCCAAAAAAACCAACGCCGGCGACGAAGTTTTTTCAGCCCGAGGGCAAACTGCGAGAGATCTTCACTTTTGTTTTCTTCCAAACTGTGCTCCTTATTCTGAAACGGTAAAGTGAATTTTTAATATGAGATGAGGCTTGTGGTTTGACGCTTTAAAATAGAGCAGGAACCAGATCAGGCTTCGGAATAATGCATCATTTTTCCAGGATCTTAAGTATCTTCTTCTCTTCTCTTATGGTTTCACTGCAGACGGACCAGACCCGGTAGTGTTCAAGGCCGAGAATCGTCAGGCCGGCGATGAAGACGGGCCAGAAATTTTCGCGGAGCAGTCCGGCATAGTAAAAGAATATATAAAAGGCGGAAAGATAGCCCATATGTGACCAACCCTGAAAGCGAACGGAGCCCTTGTTAAGATGTCCCAGGATGAGGATGAGGGCGGAAAAAGCGTAGACGATCAGCGCAATACTGATCAGGGTAGGGGGCGGAGGAGCTCCCAGAAGGTCTCTTGTTTTTTCGGATATCGGGGGGAAAAAGCGGAAGTCGACTGCAGCTCCAAGGCTGATCAGAAAAAAAACGGCTATCCAGCATTTACTGTAGCTTATCTGTTTCTTGAGGTAGCTGATGTTATCGTAAATTTTCTGGCGGCGCAAGTCCGGGTTTGGTAAACCATGGTCCGGGGCCAATGGCTGACTCTCTCTCTGCTTCCGTCGTAAAAACACGCAAAACCCCCATTTGCTCTGACAACTTTCATAAGGTTTTTTCGGATACTTTCTTAGCCTGTCCCATGAGAACTAAAGCCAGCCAGCAGCGCTCCTCTCTTTTTTACTTGTTATCAGCTTTTTCGTTTTTTATCAATTTTGTTTCGGCCAGTTGTTTTTGCCGGGCTATGTCAAGATATATCTGGCCCAGAATCTCGACCTCACTGACTCCTTTGGGGAAATCATCATCCAGGTTGCCTTTGGCAACCTTTTTCACATAGTCTATTAACTGATTTATAGGTGTTAACAGGTTTCGTTTGAGGAGGGCACTGACCCCGCCCACGGACAAGATGAGAACCATGATGCAGAAGATCGTCATTTTCCAGCGCAGGGCTAGCAGGCTGCTGTCTAAAGCTGCGGTCGACAGTCCGATATCGAGGGTTCCGAGCACTTTTTGATGGGGGGGGTGAAAATGACAGTCACCGGCGGAGCAGTGGGCATCGTTGTATATTGGAGCGGTGATGGCCAACACATTATTATTGTTGGCATTGACGAAGCGGCGGGCCAGTTCCATCGATCCTAGACGTACACTAGGCTTGGAACCGGTGTGGCATTCGATACATCCAGCTGTAGTTTTGTCAACAACATGGTTTAACTCCTCAGGAGTTGAGGAGAACATGATAACTCCCTCTTTATTGAAGATACGGAGATGTTCGATTCCCTTCTGGGATCCGATACTGTTGATAATATGCTCAAGGCTTTCCCTGTCATCCGTCATCATGGTGTAGCGGGTTGAACTGACGACGGTGTCGGCAAGGCTGGTCTCCTGCCGGATTGCATCCCTCATGAAACCCTCTTTAATGGAAGAGTAGAGCATGAGGCTGCAGATGATGACAAAACCAGTCAGGGAAAGTGCTACCGGGAAGATTGCTTTGGAAGCAAAGCGGTTGAACATGTCCAATCTCCTTTTCGGTCATCCGGTTTCTAACTTGACACTCTTTTAATGGGGAAGGTGGTTTCTGCCTTCCCCGGCCCCCCTATTCCCGAAAGGGGGGGACCGGGGAAGGGTCGAAGATCCTTATTTACAGGTGTATAGACGCTTTTGTCAAGCTGCAGCTTTGGGCTCTTCGGTGGCATCTTCGTCATGCGCGTTCGGCTCGATCTCTTCCCATCCCGTCCACATCGGTATAAAGTGTGCGAAGGGGGTGTGCCCCAGAGTCGCTAAGTAGAAGTGCGCAAATAAGAAGGCACAGAAGGAGCAGGCCAGTAACCAGTGTACTTCTACCAGGACCTTGAGTGCGCCGATGCCCAGGACAAAGTTACGTAAAGGGGTTACATTCATCAAGAAGATACCGGTGATGATGACTATGGGTGTCAGGATAAGCATCATCGCCATGTAAGCCGATTTCTGCAGGGGATTGAACTTGTTCTCCGGCGTCTGGTGATGGGGATTTGGCTTGCTTCCCAGGAAAAAATAGAAGAAATAGTAGAGGGCTTGTCTGATCAAGCCTTTTCTGATGTCGGTGACCGTCGGTACGTAGATCTTGATCAGGGTTCTGGCAACAAAGGCGTAGTAGATAAACCATAGGGCGAAAGATAGAGCGACAACTATGCCAGCAGCATTATGAACCCGTACCACAGCTTTGAAATTGCCAAAGATATGGACAAATTCAGGGAAGCGTATTTCCGCGCCGGTAACGCACAAAGTGATGATCCCAAAGGCGTTGAGCCAGTGCCAGATTCGAATCGGCGTGGGGGTCAGATAGATCTTCTCCTTGATGCGCATTTTACTCCTCCTCTTTTCTGTTTTTCATAGTTAACAGGCGCAATGAACCGTGTCCGATGGGCATCAGCAGACCGGCTACGACGATGATGAGTCCGACATAGCTTAACGTTTTGTTGCGTGTAGCCCCAACCATATAGAAGTCAGGTGTACCGTTAATCGCGTCGAGAACGGCACCCGGTTCTACCTCTATTTGCATATATGTACCTTGTCCATCCGGTATGGCGACAAAACTTATCTGCATGGCCGAGGGTCCGGAAGCATGACAGAAGGTGCAGTCCCAGCGGTTGTCCAGGGTGCTGTAGGTGTGACTTGCATCCTGAGGAGTCATCATGCCTTTAAGTTTCAGTCCCTGCTTGTTTGAGGAAGAGTTGAATGCTTTAAGTTCCGCCAGGTTGATGATTCCGTCGGCATTGGTGTCAATAAGATGCTCGACCTTGCCGGCGGGAGCGATAGCCTTAAGATCGGCAAAGGTGGCTAATTGTAATTTAGTGGCAGTGCCGGCCCGTTTCTCGAATTTTTCGATGTAGAAGGTGATTACGTAGTTCTCAGAACCGGTGTGGCAGGTTATGCAGGGAAGGGCTTCGATGTGCAATTGGGCCTGCGGCAGCCACACTCCGTGGGTTCCGGAAACCTCCTTCGGGTCGTGACATTCAATGCACATTCCATTCATATCAAAACCGGAAACCGTTTTTATCGATTTTACTTGGTGCGGGTTGTGGCACTCTGTGCAGTCGGCGTTGGCGGCATGGTTGCAGGCTGCATACTCTTCGGCCACACTGTCATGGCAACTGTTACAGAGAGCCCGTGAGGGGCGGACGCCATCTTCGGGATGATCGTCGCTTACCGATATGTGGCAAGTGGGGCACCCTTCTTCGGAGTGGGCCGATCGATTATACTGACCCGGGTCGATGTAGAGATAGCGCCCTCCCTCCTCGATGATGGAGGTATCCAAGTGGCATTCAGCGCAATCCTGCGCATCCATGCCCCAGGCCCCGGGCGCGGCGAGCAGCAGGCACCCCGCTATCCCGCCAATACAGATCTGTTTTATGATTCGTAACATGAGCTCTCCTTTACAAAATAAGAATGCTGGCATGCATGCGCCAGCAGATATTGTGGTTTTTGATCTCACTGCGTCGATTACTTGTTTTCGACCTTAGCCGTAACCGGTTGACGCTCTTTCACGGCTTCGGTAACGCCCTTGGCGGCACTGACTAACATAAAGAGGGCCGGTATGGCTTGGGCGGCGACAATCAGGGCGCAAACTCCCAAAAAGATCCAGACAAAAATCCCGCTGTTGTCCTGGCGAGCCCCTTCGGCTGCCCATACATTTGTAGTTATGAGCAAAAGAGCAGTTACAATTGCATAGCCTAGTTTGAAATGTTTCATGATGGTCTCCTTTTGTTGTGTAGCAAGTTGTAAGTTGTTCGACGGCTTTATGGTGTTAGTCACGACAATCCCGTCGATTTAATTTAAAATTACGCAGCTGTTTATCTGGGAAAACTATTTTTCTGAGCTACTCTTGAGTTGGCGAGGCCTCTTCCCCTGCCGCCTTTTTGCTTTGCATTCCGACCGCCGACTCCTTGATGAAGCCCAAAATCAAGATTAGGGCCGGAACCAGTTGCGCGACAACAATCAGGGCACAGAAACCGATGCAGATATTGACAAAAATTCCGCCCTTGTACGCCATCTCAGGGTTCGCGGCAAATACCTTGCTGCTAATCGCCAGAAGCAAAAAGAGTGTTGATAGCGCTGTTTTCATGATTAACCCCCTTTTTATTTTCATTCCCGTCACTTTTCATCCTGCCCCGAGTGCTTCTTTTCGTAAGAGTTGTTAGGCAGGAGCTTTCTGGGACAGTTTTTTTTCGGTTACGTTATGGAAAGCACATTGAACTACTTGTCTGAGCTCATCGCTGTCATCGCCGCTTACCGGCTTTAAAGCATGATAGAAGATTCCCTCTTTACGAAATCTGCGGAGAAGATAGGGAGACTCTTCGTCTGATATAAGGATAATGGTCGAGTTTTGGTTGCATCTTTTTAAGAGGGGGATTATTTTCATTGCTGATAATCCGTCGAACTCGCTCCCCAAGAGAATAACTCTGGCTTCATTTTTCAGGACATTACTCAAGACAACATCCACTGTATCCGCCTCGATAACATTGTACTCGCTACCGCTGAAAAAACTGCCGATGCGCTTGCGAGTCTCCTCGTCTCTGTCAGCTATAAGAAGAAGCTGCATAATTGATTCCCCTTTTTTCGGAAGTAATGCGCTGGTCGATCCACTCAAACGTGGTTGGCTTTCCCGTTTTCGGTAACTCCCTTGTGGCTTCTCGATTTTCCAAAAAGGGCTGCCATCATGGAGCCAAACATAAACAAAGCTGGGACAAACTGGAAAATAACGATAACTGCCATAAATCCGATAAAAATCCATCCGCCGAGGCTGATTCCAGCACTATCAGCGCCATTTGCGGCAAAAACTGAATTTGCTTGCAGGATAGCAACCAGGGTGGCGATACGTAATGTGGTTTTCATTTTTCTTACCTCCGCGCAGTTCCAAAAGATTTTATTGTCTCTTGTTCAATGTTGTTTGTTATATAATATACAAACGCATAAAGCGTTCCATCTCAATAAAAAATATTGTATAATATTGTAAGCTATTGTTTTCAAGAGGTTTTATATTGTGTCTTGGGATTTTTGGAGGGTTTTCAGGTGTCTGAATGTATATGTTTTTTGTACTTTTTGTCTTGCTTCACGGAGTGCTGGAGGTGGTTGAATATTAGAAACCTTTTTAAAATTAAAGGGTTACTCGATATTGTTTGGTAGTATATAAAAAAAGTGCACTCCTGAATACTTTGGAGTGGTCAAACCCGCCATCTACCCAACTTCTCATTTTTCGGCAAAAATAGAGAGCCGCATTGCCTCTTAAAAGCAATGCGGCTCTCTATGTAGCTTTTTAAAGATAAGGTCTGGGGATTTCCAGCCCTGATTTTCAAAGAGTGTGGCTTCTTCTCACTGGTATTGCGGGTTACTACATATCAAGGCCAGGCGCATTACTGATAAACTGATATTTGCCGTCAAAGCAGACCCCGATACCTTCGTTTTCAACGCGAACCACCCGCCCATTCATTGTCACCCATGAGCCGGACCCTGAAAATGAGTTGAGATAGAGGTTGACCTTTAGATCTGTTCCATTCTCTAGTGACTGACCATTGGTCAAAAGGAAAGCTCCGCTTGATGAAACATCACGGGTTGTTAATTCATATGCTTGAACATTACCGTCACTAAGCTTAGTTTCAACATGGGCTGGAACTTGAAGGTTGTATCTGGTTACTACTCTCTGTTCCATGATTCGCCTTTATTATATTTGATAGGTATGATTTTCTACGTGGATGGGGGTGTCAAGCAATAACTAAACCAATTTTTCAAACAGTTGAAATCATTTCTTTCTTATGATGTTTTGGGGCTTAGAAAGGGTGTTGTAACTTTTTTCGACATAGATCTCGGATAAATTCCAGGTTGTTGGCTGGGAAGAATAAAATCTTGCATTCATAGCCTGATAATGAGATGAAAAAGAAGAGGATGTTGTGTTTATGAGGGCGAAGCAAAATTGTCGCCGTTTGCTATGACTTTATTAGGATGTAATGGCCGGTTTTTTTATTCACAGCAGTAATCATCTGGAAGAGTCAGCCCGGGTCTTGGCGACTTTTCTGCTTGAAAAAAAGTCTGCCGGAGTCCTGGATCCTGAGGTCGTGGTGGTCCCGAGTCGAGCTCTTGAGCGCTGGTTAAAACTCTATCTTGCCCGGGTCAACGGGATTTCGGCAAATCTTGAATTTCCTTTCCCGCAAGCCTTTCTTGAAAAGAGTGTTTTGGCCGGTCTGCGATTTCAGATTGATCCGGGGGCAAAGGTTAATCCGTTTGCCCAGGAGAGTCTGGCCTGGAAAATCTTTTTTGCCCTGGCACCGGGCCGTGGTCTTAATCTTGGCCGTTCTCCGGAACTTGACAGTTATCTTAACGAGACCGGGGATGAGCTTTCGCGTTATCATCTGGCACTGGCTTTAGCCGATCTTTTTGATCGTTACCTGCTGGCTCGACCGGAACTTATCCGGGCCTGGGAGCGGGGTGAAAATCCGCTCTCTCAATTTGCCTCTTCAAGGTGGCAGAAAGATCTCTGGCTTGCTCTTGGCAAGGGCCAGGCCAAAGTTCATTTTGCCGCCCTGCATGAACTTTTAAACGAGATGATCTATCCCGAATTTTTTCCGGAAGCGTCTCCGTTTTCACTTCATGAATTAAGCTCAGCTTTACCTTCGCGACTCTTTCTTTTTGGGTTTGCGGCTCTGCCTTTTACCTATTTCGACCTCTTTAAGGGGCTCTCGCGCTTAACCGAGGTTCATCTCTTTCATTGTAATCCTTGTGCCGAATACTGGGGTGATCAATATTACCTCGGCGGCCAAAAAAGTCGCTTCCAGGCGCCCCCAACGCAGTCCGAACCAGAATCCGATGAGCCCGCCGGGCATCCGCTGCTGGCTTCCTGGGGGCGTTTGGGGAGGGCTTTTTTCGATCTTGCCGCAGCCCTGGAAGTGGCCGAGTACAATGAACATTTTGTGGTCCCTGAAGGAAACTCACTGCTCGTCTCTCTGCAACGCCAAATCCTTTTTTTAGAACCTCCGCATACCCCCGTAAGGCTTGAAGATGATGATTTTTCTTTACAGATCCACAGTAGTCATGGCTTAAAGCGTGAAGTCGAAATTCTTTACGATACAATTCTGGCGGCCCTTGAGCGTGACCCCGCTTTAGAACCCGATGATATTTTTGTCATGGCCCCTGATATAAGTCTCTATGCGCCCTATATTGAGGCTCTTTTTGCTCATCGACGGCCGCTTCCCGACAACTCTCGACTGGCTTTTTCCCTGGTCAGCTCTAAATCAGTATTGCGGCAGCCGGCTATCAGGGCTTTTTTCGATCTTTTGCGCCTGACCCGGAGTCGTTATCATTTAAGTGAGGTTTTTGATCTCTTTAGTCAAGATGTGGTTTGTCGGCGTTTTTCGGTTACGGAATCTGGTCTGGCTGTGCTGCGTGAGTGGCTTCGGAAAGCTGCGGTTAATTGGGGGCTTGACGGTGATTTTAGGCAGGAAAATATTGGGGTCGACTTTACCGAGCACTCTTTTGCCTGGGGGCTGAACCGGCTGCTGGCCGGTTATGGCCTGGCCGGGAATGGTCTAAATAATTCAGGGGTTGGTTCAGATCCAGAGGTCGAGGTCTGGGCATCTGGATCCGGGGGCTTGGCGGCCGGCCCCGGTTTTTCCCCCCTGCCTGGAATTGAGGGTTCTGAAGCCCTGATCCTGGGATCTTTTTGTGCTTTTATCAGGGCTTTGGGTAAAACCCGGCAGCGTTTGTTAAAAACTTTGCCGGCAGCCCAGTGGCGGATGGAGTTGGAAAGCCTGATTGATGATTTTATCCTGCCCGCGTCGGCCGGTGACGGCGATTTGTTGCTTTTGCGCCAAGCCATCAATAACCTTGGTCACCAACTGGACACAGTAGCAGGGTCTGCTGCGGATGAGAGTAAGATCTTTTGTTTGAGTACGGAAACGATAATCGCTGCCCTGGAAAAGAGTTTAGGGGAGATCCTTGATGGGGCCGGTTTTTTTGCTGGCGGCATTAATTTTTCATCAATCCTGCCGCTGCGGGCTCTGCCCGCTAAGATGATCTGTCTGCTCGGCCTTAACGATGGCGACTTTCCGCGCAACCAGCGGCCACCCGCTTACGATCTTATCTCACTTGTGCCTCGGGCCGGAGACCGAACCGCTCGGGACGAGGATCGTTATCTCTTTTTAGAAACTCTCTTAGCCGCCCGCAATACCCTGGTTTTAAGTTATATCGGGCGCGATCCCAAAGACAATCATCTGCGGCCGCCGTCACTCCTGATCAGTGAACTTTTAGATTATGTCGAAGATCATTTTGTGGTTCCGCTTAAAGCCGGGGCAAAATCTTTGCGTGATCTGCTGCTCTATGACCATCCGCCCCAGCCTTTCAGCCCGCGTTATTTTCAAGTTGTAGGCGACAATGGAAATGAGGAGAAGCGGTTTTTCTCTTACGATTCTATTGCGGCCGCGATTGCCGCCGGTTTGAGTCGACAGCATACCCAGAAACCGGATTTTCTGGGTCCGCCTCTGGATATAATACTGCCTGAAAGGATTGAGCTTTTAGATCTGCTTCGCTTTTACACGAGTCCTGCCCGTTATTTTCTTAAAGAGCGCCTTAGAGTTGCCCCGGAGATTTTAGAAATTGACCATCTTGACGATAGTGAGCCTTTTGCACTTAATGCGCTTGACTCGTATCAACTTTACGATGAGATGATTGACTGCTTACTGGCGACTCCTTTTGGGGCGCGCTCAGATCCCGCATTTATGGAAAAAGTTGAGCGACGTTTGGCTGGTGCCGGTAAATTGCCGTTACGGGCTTCGGGCCGGGTGGTCTTTGCCGAGAAGTTCAAAACCGCCATCGCCATGACGGCCGAGATTGCGCCTTTTTGTGTTAGAGCTCTACCTCCTTTACAGGAGACCGTCACTCTGGTGCTTGATGAGGGGGGCGTTGAGATTCAGTTAAAGCTTGCCAGCCTCTATTGCGGAGAGGACGGGATTATCAGACAGGTCCTCTATCGTCCGGCAAAAGAGGCTAAAGATAAGGATTGGATGCGTTCTGCAATTCTCCATCTTGGTCTTGAACTTTCAAAGCTTCATGGCGAAACTGAAGAAGGGGCGCAGGAGACCCGTTTTCACGCCCTGACGGAAAAAAATCCGCTCGTTTTTGCGGTGCGGGAGGTGACTCAGGCTCGGGTTGAAATCGCAATTCTCTATGAGATCTTTATTGAAGGTTTGCAGCGGCCGTTGCCTTTTCTTCCGGCCCTCTCCCTGCCTTGGTACAAAACTTTTGTAAAAGAGGCGGAAAAGGGAGGTGTCGAAAAGGGTCGCGCCAAGGCACGCGAGAAAGTTCGAACCCTGCTCGCCTCAGAGAATAACTACGACGTCCAGGATGAAGCCTTTCAATTCTGTTTTAAGGATAACCTCGAAGACGAAACCTTCTGGGCTGATTTTGAAAACTTAGCCCAGCGTTTAGGGTCGGTTTTTTTGTTTAGACAGGATTAACAGGATTAACAGGATAAAAAATCCGGTTTTATCCTGTCAATCCTGTCAAAAAAATAATTAATGAATGTATATTACTATGCTTCCGGCTGGGCCGGAGTAGGTTATTTATAAGATGACACGGCTTATCCCATTTCGCGAATATGATATTCTTGACTATCCTCTTACCCGAGGACGGGTTTTGATTGAGGCGGCAGCCGGTTCCGGCAAAACTTATACGATTCAATATCTATTCTTGCGTCTGGTTCTGGAGAGGGCTGACCTTAAGGCTGGCAATATCCTGGTAGTGACCTTTACCCAAGCCGCGACTGAAGAGCTCAAAGAGCGGATTCGTGAGATCCTGAAAGCGGCCGCAAACCTTCTTGGCGCTATCTCTCCAAGCCGTCCCCTCGACCCGGAAAAAGATGGCGATCTCGGCCGGGTACTGGCCCAGGCGCTGGCTCAGGGGGCCTCGCTTAATCTCCTTAAAGAGCGTCTTAATAGTGCCAGAGGCAGTTTCGATGAGGTTGTAATTGCTACTATTCATGGTTTTTGTAATCGTATTTTAAGCGATTATGCCTTTGAGTGCAGTCAGCGGGCCGGGGTTGAGCTGGTTAAAGAGAGCCGGCTTTTTATAGAGTCGGTGGCTGCAGATTATTGGCGGCTAAGGTTTTATAAGGGTTCTGAATTGCTGGCCCGGATCGCTGTCGACTGCGGTTTGCAGCTCGAAACCTTGGTATCCCTGGCGGCCCGGCTGGATCAGGATCCCGATCTTGTGGTTTTACCGGAAAACCCGGAAGCTGGTTGTTGGGCAGAGGAGATTGCCCACCTTGTAGCCGAGATTGAAAATCTGGTCCCGCAATTTAGAGATAACTGTCAAAATGCCCATAATTATATGGTTAAGGAGCGGCCTGCGATCAAGGATCTTCTCTATAACGGAGAGCCTCTGCATAAAAGTGTCTGGCCTCTGGCAAAGTTCGACAATTTTGCGACCCAGCTTGAGCAAGTCCTGGTCGAAGCGGATTGGCCGACGGCCGAGGCCGCCAAAATTTTAGTAAAGTTTTCGGCCAGCGCCCTTAAAGCTAAAACCCGGGCTCAGCAGACGACGCCGGAGCATCCGTTTTTTGATCTTTGTCAGCAGCTTGCCGCCGATTTTGTTTTTTACCAGCAAATTGCCGATAATCTGGTCTGTGCCATAAAGCGAGATTTTCTTGACTTTGCCGCTGGTCCGGACGGGGTTGAGGCTTGTAAACTTAAGGCCCGTCAGCAGGGTTACAGTGATTTTCTTACGGGTCTGCGCAAAGCTTTGCAGTCAGTTGCAGGCGGGGTTTTACGGCGTCTCGCAGGAGAGCGTTTTAAGGTAGCTTTAGTTGATGAGTTTCAAGATACCGATCCGGTTCAATACGGGATTTTTAACGCCCTTTTTGAGCGGTCCGAGGTTCTTTTTTATCGTATCGGTGATCCTAAGCAGTCGATCTATGGTTTCCGCGGTGCCGATATCTACGCCTATCTTGAAGCGGCTCAGGAAGCGGGACAATTACGGGCTACCCTGGATCGGAATTTTCGCTCCACACCGGAGTTGTTAAAGGCGCTGAACCGGATATTTCAAATTCCGGCCCCTTTTCTCCTTGAAGGGATTGACTATTGGCCCATGTGTGCGGGTCGTCCGTCGCAGCATAAATTGTTTATCGACGGTCGGGAAGAGGTGCCCTTTCATTTTTGGCATCTTAGCGGTGAAGATGGCGAAAATCTGACGGCATCCCGGGCTCGTTATCAATTAATCAACGCCGTTGCGAGTCGTTGTGTTGAACTTTTGGCTTCGGATCGCAAGCCTCACTCTAAAAAATCTTTGCTTGAGAATAGTCGGGCGGTGTTGGTTAACGAGGAGAACAATTCTCGCCGTTCTCTGCGGGCTTCCGATATCGCGATTCTGACGACGACTAACAAAGAGGCAGCCCAGGTTTGGGCCGCATGTACTGCCCGCGGGGTGCCGGCGGTGATCGCCGCCGCCGGTAATCTCTGGCAGACGGCTGAAGCCAGAGAACTCTTTTTTTTCTTGAAGGCGGTGCTTTATCCCGATGATGATCGTCTCTTAAGTACGGCCTTAAGCACTTCTTTACTGGGGTTTGACGCAGCCTTTTTGGCGGCGGTCCATGATGGTGCAGGGTTCGACGGGGAAGGGCCGTTAACTCTTTGTCGTCAGGAGTATGAGCTCTGGCGGCAGATTTTTTACGCTGCCCGCGAGAGCTGGTTAAAGCGGGGATTGATGGCAATCTTTTCAAGTTTTCCTGATATCTCCGGATTTTCTGACGCGGCCTTGTCACCTGACCCCGATTTTGATCTTCGTCTCAACCTGGCTTGTTCTTCCCAGGGGGAGCGCTCTCTCACGAACTTTTATCATCTGCAAGAGATCCTGCATCAGGCTGAAAATGAGCATCTTTTGGGGCCGCAAGCCCTTTTGCACTGGTTTCATGAACACCTTGCTGGCGTCAGCGATGATGAAAATGAGTATGAGCTGCGTTTAGAGAGTGAGGCGGAAGTCCTTAAAATTATGACGGTTCATAAAAGTAAAGGTCTGGAGTTTCCGATTGTCTTTGCCCCTTTTTTATGGTCTCGGGGATTTAAACCGGCAGCTCATAAACGTTCTGAGACAATTTTTCATAAAACGGCGGCCACCGGTGAGGGCTATGTTCGTTGTCTTGATTTAAGCCCCGAAGCCGCAAAAGCAAATCTTGCGGCCGCCAGCATGGAAGATCTGGCCGAAAACTTAAGACTTCTTTACGTTGCCTTAACCCGAGCTCAATCTTCTCTCTATATGGCCTGGCCGCAGCTTCGAGACAGCGGCAAAACCGCGTTGATGTATCTGCGGCGGCCGCCGCTAAATGAGAGTGAACTAGAGAAATTTATCGCTCAAGGGGGCCCGGCTCCAAGTTCAAAGGTGATCGATGATGAAAAAGCGGAGATCTGGGAAGATATTCCTGAGATTGTCCGCGAAACTCCGGTCTGGAGTCAGCAACAACTCGAGTCCGACTATTTAGATCCAGTTTCCGTAACGGCTCGTAGCTTCAAGCGTAAACTTTTGCCCGCAAAAGGGTTTTTAAGTTTTTCCCGGTTGACAGCCGAGCGCCATCAGCAAGCGCCGGCGGCCTATTCTCATCCTGTGGCACTGTCGGAGTCGTCACTAATCTCGGTTTATGACACACCGCCTCCATTAGTAAATTTCCCCGGCGGGACGGCCACCGGTAACGCCATCCATGTGATCCTGGAAAAGATGGATTTTGCCATAGTCAGGCAAAAAGAGTGGCAAAATGATCCGCAACTCAAAGATCTGGTGCGCAGCTCTCTCGAACGCTATGGGCTTATTGCATCCTCACAATCAGATTATGCAAGCCTTTTGTCAGAGTATGAAAGTAAGCTTTTTATTATGCTGGAGCTGCTCTTAAATACGCCGCTGCCAGGCGCCGATGGTCAGCTAAAACTTTCCCAGGATGATCTTGTGGCGCGGGCTGAGATGGAGTTCTCGTTGCCGGTACCGGCAACGCTTTCCGGAGAAAAGTTATCGGATCTGCTCAAAAGTCAGGGATTGCCCGCTTTCAAGCAAACCGCACCGGATAAAATTGCCGGCTGGCAACTCAGTTTTCCGGCTCATCTACCGAAGTGCGGCTACCTTAACGGATTTATCGACCTTGTTTTCAGTGTTAATAACCGCTATTATCTGATTGATTGGAAAACCAATAACCTGGGACCGGCTTATGCTGACTATACGGCGCCGGCGCTGCAGCAGAATATGCTCGAATCAGACTATCTTCTTCAATACCATCTCTATTTGATAGCTCTGCACCGTTTTTTGCAAAACCGTCTCAAAGATTATGACTACGAGACCAACTTCGGCGGGGTCTACTATCTCTATCTCAGAGGTATTAACGGCAAAGATGCCGAAAGCGGCGTTTTTTATGATCGTCCTTCTCTGGAACTGGTTAATAATCTTACTGAAGTGATTTGCGCTGGTCAGTAAAATAACAAGATATCAGTTTGGCTCCGGTGCAAAAGGTTAAAACTTTTTAGCCTTTTTAAATTTGTGCAAATTTGTGTTTATTTGTGGTTAAAAAAAGCGTAACCACAAATGGACACAAATAAACACAAATTTTTTGGTAACTATTCAGGCACCTTTCACAAATTGCCGGGATTGGGGTCATTGCTGGTACAAGGTGCGTAGCACCCCAGCTTTGACCCCTTTATAAAGAGGGCGAAGCGATGTTCGACACTATTTGTTATAGCTTTACAGTGGGTTGACTGAATAGTTAGTGCGGCCGGGCCTAGGTCGCATATTCAAGCGGGTGCGAATCCCGCTCCGGAAGGCTGGCCAGCCACCGGGTAGCGAGTCCTTGGATCGAAAGAAGTAATTCTAGCGATTAAGCGT
>Ga0307990_1000121_pt1 | contig 74380 bp, 59 predicted proteins | sample EllFjometagen129_FD_203168 | JGI IMG/M metagenome (GOLD analysis project Ga0307990, IMG submission 203168) | Marine microbial communities from Ellis Fjord, Antarctic Ocean - #129 | ecosystem: Environmental > Aquatic > Marine > Unclassified | place: Southern Ocean | collected 2014-10-08
GCCCACGGAATCTCGGCAGTGCAAAACCTAAAATTGCAGGCAACCGGGATTTCAGAAAATTCAGGGATTACATTTGAAGTTTATCCCAATCCTTCACATGGAATTTTCAATGTTTCCCTCAGCCGCTGTCCACAAAACCTCAAAATCCAGATTACCGACATCAGGGGCAGCATTATAAAAGAAATGCAAACGGAAGCGCAGTTTGGTGGATCAGTTTTGCAAATCAACCTATCAGGAAATCCCAAGGGGGTTTATTTTTTAAAACTATATGATGATGGTTTTGTGGGGATGAAAAAGGTGGTGGTTGAGTAGAAACCTTTTGTTTGAGGACGCAATTTGCGACCTCAAAAATTTACCATAAATGGATAATAGCAGGGTAAATATGAATACTTCGGTGTGCCTGCCCCGTTTTTTTCGGGGTCGCACCTTTGGTTGTTCTTTGAAATTTTGATGCTACAAACCCGCTTCGCAGCGAGGCGAGTATTGTGCGGCTCCTGCCTCGCCGGCAAGGCGGGTTGCCGCTTGCAGTGTATCTCCGGCGGAAGATACAGGTGCAGAGCACCCAAAATCTTTGTAGAAAATGCACACCCTACAAAAAATGGCAAGGTGCGGCCCCGAAAAAAACGGGGCAGGCGCACCGGAATATTAAGAATGGTTTGGGCAGCTTTCCAGGTGAGGACTTTAAAGTCCTCACGCAGAAAACCACGCGAAAACCCTGAAAAAAACATAGCACCACCCGCTGGAAAATGCAGGTGTAGCCCGCCTTGCTCGCCTCGCTGTAGCTCCGGCGAAGCGGGCCGGGCGAGGCAGGCACACCGGTAATCTGCCGCTTAACATAAAAACATTAAACGATTACAAATTATCAATCAACTTTTTATAAACTAAAATTTTTATAATTATGAAACAAATTACACTTTTTCTCACAGCAATCTTAATGAGCCTCGCTACGATGGCTCAAGCCCCTGCCTCGCCAAAAGGCGGGTCGATGGGCATCAATTACCAAACCGTAATCCGTGATGGCGATGGCAACATTTTGCCCGACACGGAACTCTCACTGCAAATGACCATACGCTCTGGCTCGCCCGATGGCGCGGTGGTTTATGCCGAAACCCACGATGCCACCACCAACGCCTTTGGGCTGATTAACCTGGTGATTGGTTATGGCAGCCCCCTGAGCAATGCTTTTGCCGACATTAACTGGGGCAACGCCGAAAAATACTTCGAAACAGCCATCGACCTTACCGGTGGCGGAAGCTACACCATTATGGGAGTTACTCAGTTTTTGAGCGTGCCTTATGCCTTACATTCTGCCACAACGGAAACTTATGAAGAAACCGACCCGGAGTTCAATTCCTGGGACAAATCTACCGGCATTGCCATTACCGAAAATCAGATTACCGATTTGCAGGATTACCTGACCGAGGAAATTGATGGCGATCCCGCCAACGAACTCCAAACCCTTTCCCAGGCCGGAAACTCGGTAACGCTTTCGCAGGGTGGCGGCACCATTAGCGTGGCTGATAATGATAACCTGCCGGCCAACGAGCTGCAGCAACTCAGCAAGGTTGGCAGCACCGTAAGCCTTTCGCAGGGTGGTGGCAGTTTTACCGACCAGGTAAACGATGCCGATTATAACCCCGCCAACGAATTGCAAACCCTTGTTCAGAACGACCTGCAAGTTACCCTTTCGCAAGGTGGCGGAACGATAAACATTGCCGATAACGACAATGATGCAGCTAACGAACTCCAATCTCTTTCGCAAAGCGATTATAATGTTACACTTTCGCAAGGTGGAAGTTCCATTATGACCGGCGTAAAAAGCTACACCCAGGCAGTCATCGATGCCATGATGCCCTACAACGGGCTTACCGTACACAACAGTACCACCAACTGCATAAACTACTACTATCGAACAACTGGTTTGAAGCCTGCGGCATTTGTACCCCGCAACCTACGCAGGCCGCCGGCGGCGATGACCAGGCATTTTACGATGAAACCACCCAAGCCACCCTTGCCGCCAACACCCCCGAACAGGGCACAGGATTATGGACAGTTGAAAGCGGCGAAGGCGGCAGCTTTGCCGATGCCACACTCCCCGAAACCGCTTTTACAGGCCAGCCTTGCATAGCTTACATCCTGGCATGGACAATATCCAACTCCTGCGGCCAAAGCGCAGACCCCGTGGATATTACTTTTTTTGCAACTCCAACAGTGGCCAATGCCGGAAATGATACCCTAATTTTAGGCGGCGAGCTTTCGGTAAACCTTAATGCCAACACACCCGAAATGGGAGAAGGGCTTTGGTCTGTATTAATTGGTGAAGGTGGAACCCTTGCCGATGCCACCAACCCGGCAACACTCTTTACCGGTGAGCCTTATGTTGAATATACCCTGCAGTGGGAAATCTCTACAGCATGCGACAATACTACCGATGAAGTAAACGTAAGTTTTAACCCCTGGCAGTGTGGCTTGCCCTTTACCGATACCCGCGATGGCCAAAGCTACGAAACCGTGCAAATAGATGAGCAATGCTGGATGGCCGAAAACCTGAACATTGGCACCATGATAAACGGTAGCAGTAACCAAATCGACAACAGCACAATAGAAAAGTACTGCTACGCTAACTCCGATGCAAATTGCGACACGTATGGCGGCTTGTACCAATGGAACGAAATGATGCAATATGTAACCACCGAAGGGGTGCAGGGAATTTGCATGGAAGGATGGCACCTGCCCACCGATGCCGGGTGGTGCGACCTTGAACAAGAAGTTGACCCCACCATAACATGCAGCAGCAGCGGATGGCGGGGTGTTGATGGCGGCGGAAAGTTAAAAGAAAGCGGCACTACGCACTGGAATTCCCCAAATACCGGGGCTACCAACAGTAGCGGTTTTACGGCTCTGCCCGGTGGCTACCGCGGTACCGATGGGTCGTTCGGCAATCAGGGCTACTACGGCTACTGGTGGTCATCGTCCGAGGGCGATGCTTCCGATGCCTGGTATCGGTACCTGCGTTGTGACTACGCTCGGGTGTACCGCGGCAATTACAGTAAGTCGTACGGGTTCGCGGTGCGTTGCCTCAAGGACAATTGATTTATTTGACTATCCCGAAAACGAAGTTTTCGAGGATGCACGACCCCGGAATTCCGGGGTCGGCATTTGACTATTTCCCCGCCTTTGGCGGGATCGAATTTTTTTTTTGGGTGTTTACATAAGTAAATTCCAATAATTTAATGATTGTATTGTCATGAAAATTCAGGATGTACTTAAAATGGAGGAGTATAATACCAACAACTGTTATCTTACCAAAGACGGAATGTTTTGGCGTGCTTACGAAAAATCGGCTTTTTGGTTTGTGAAAAACCTGAAACCATATTTATTAACGAAAAAGCATTTTAAGGGAATAAATGCTGATGTGGTGTTTTTGGGTTTCCCTGACACTGTTTTGCACGAGATTTTAGCCCTTGTTGAAGCCAACGGTTACTTGGTAAATAAGCAGGAGAAGATGGTCACCATCGGAGGAATCGAAATAATGGAAGGATTTGAAAACTGGAAAAACGAAATTCCTTATCAAACACCCGAAAAGCCAAAGCCGTTACTGGCAGGCGAACCTGCCGGGAAGTATGAAACGGTGCAAGGGTTCGAAGCCCAGCAGAGCCTGCTCCGCTCCAGCGAAGGAATCGCAGCCCTGGCCCTGGCCAGAATCAAATCGTTTCCCATAGCAGAGCGCACACCCTTAGAATGTCAGCAATTTATTATCGAACTTCAAAACACGATCAATGGCACAGTATGATACATTGCCTGTTTACAAGGTAAGTTACGACCTTATGCTTAAGGTGTTTGAATTTTGCAGGCATTTTCGCAAAGAATACAAATATACCCTGGGCGAAAAGCTCAAAAACGAGACCCTCGAAATGATTATGAACATCTACCGGGCAAATACCAAACGCGAAAAATCGGATTTGCTTCAAAAGGCGAGGGAGAATATAGAGGTTATCCGCCTACTCTTCAGGCTTACCAAAGATTTAAAACTCATACCACTCAACAAATTTATCGACATAAACGACAATATCGAAAACATATCCAAACAACTTACCGGCTGGCAAAAGTCGGTAAAATGAAGAAAATGCCGGTGTCTGGTTTTGCTACGGCGAACCAGAGTGTGCAGAATTAGTCCAGTCGATCCCCATGTCCTGTAAAGGCCATCACTGCAACAGGTAAAATGGTAGGGATGTGGTATCACAGATTTTACCGGGTGTAAATACCGGTACGACAAATACACCCTGTGAAATACAAAGTAATTTTACTTGTAAAATTATTTCACAGGGTAAAGCGATTGACTTTTATTCCGGGCTTTGCCCGGTGGCAACCGCAATACCAATGGTTCGTTCAATCCCGCACGTGCGGGAGGCAACAACGGCAACTGGTGGTCATCGTCCGAGAACGATGCTTCCAATGCCTGGAACCGGAACCTGAATTATGACAACGCTCAGGTGAACCGCAACAATTCACCCCGTTAAATAGCCTGTGGCTAACGAAGTAATTTAACGGGGCAGGCAATAAGTCGAACGGGTTCGCGGTGCGTTGCCTCAAGGACTGATTACCCGCCAAAAGGCGGCATAGTGAAACCCGGCGGGTTTTTATTTATTTCGGCGGGTTTTTTTTTTTTTGTTAAACCTCTACGAGGTATGCGCGATAATCAGATGGGATGTTTACAATACTGTATCGCCCCACAAGATAGGGCGGGGCAGGCTCTACGGCGAAAAGAAACAAACGGAATTGGGTAAAGATGCCGGGGCAATTACCGCGAGTCGGTTTAAGTAGAAAGTAATTAGATACAAATTGCAAAAGGCTTACCGCGTAGCGGTTTAAGTACTGTAAAAATGAGTATCGGAATAATCACGAATACCGCGTAGCGGTTTAAGTATTGTAAAAGCTAATCGTGCAAAAAGAAACAAATTCCGCGTAGCGGATAAACATTATGCAATTATCACTCTTTCCAAAATACAACCGCAACCAAATCCTAAGCGATTTGTTTCAGGCATACTACGATGCCCGCTGCAACAAACGCAACACGATTAACGCATTGAAATTTGAAATAAATTACGAAAGCAAGCTCCTGCAATTGTGTGATGAGATTATTTCGGGAAATTACCAACCTCAAAAAAGCATCTGCTTTATTGTAAATAAACCTGTAAAACGCGAAATATTTGCTGCCGATTTTCGCGACCGGATTATTCACCATTTTATCTTTAATCATATTTCACCGGTATTCGAAAAATATTTTATCCACGACAGCTACAGCTGCCGCAAACAAAAAGGTACTCACTATGGTATTCAACGAATTGATAATTTTATTCGCTCCTGTTCTCAAAATTATGCCCACGATGCCTATATCCTTAAACTTGATATTCAAGGCTATTTTATGGCCATCAACAAACATATTCTTTATCAAAAAGTAAAATCTGTTTTATTCCGTCAAAAGCATGCGCTTGATTTTAATTTACAATTGGAGCTGGAACTTATCATAAAAACAATTTTTAATGATCCGCTTACTGATTGCCGGATTAAAGGGAAAAAATCTGATTGGGAAGGGCTGCCAAATTCTAAAAGTTTGTTTCAGAGCGCAAAAAATTGTGGCCTGCCCATCGGCAACCTTACATCCCAATTATTTTCAAATGTTTACCTGAATGATTTTGACCATTTTGTTAAAAACAAACTTGGGATAAAATATTACGGCCGCTACGTGGATGATTTTGTAATAGTGCATCAGAACAAAGAATACCTAAAATCGCTAATTCCCAAAATCCGCAGTTACCTGCAAAAGGAATTGCAGCTTGAACTTCACCCCAACAAAATCTATTTGCAACATTTTAGCAAGGGCGTTAAATTTCTGGGCGTTGTCATCAAACCGCACCGAATTTACCCCGTGGGATAACCATGGTTTATAATGTTCAACAGCTTTAAATGTACCTATCCAACGGGGTGAATATCGCAAACCGAACCAAGGGGAATTTTTACAGAGCCATCAAAAAACAAAATATTATTGCCAGAGATCACAGGCCATCAAAGGATGAACAAGCCAAATTTTTAAGTGTTATGAATTCGTATTTGGGGATTTTGAAGCATTACAAAACTTATAAGTTGCGCAAGCGAATGATAAACAAAAATCTATCGGGCTGGTGGGAGAATTATTTTTATGCCAAAGCTTACACAAAGATGGTTTCAAAAAGAAAGTTGCTGAAATCTAAACCCTTTGAACGAAAAGTCACCCCGTGAATTCTGTTTAGACACAAAGCATATTTCGAGGGCTCGTCCAGCTGCCGGAGGTAATTCACGGGGTGACTACTCAGTTTAGTCAGGGCTTCACTCCAAGTGAAACCCTGACTTTTGTAATTGTTTGGTAAATAAAAAGACTATATTGTAAACTTAAAATTGATTAAATAATAATCATAATTAAGTTTACACTTTGATACTGAACGCACACTCATATTATAGTTTACGATACGGCACACTTTCAATCGAAGAATTGGTAGCGGAGGCTAGGGGTTTTGGTGTGGAAGCCATGGCACTCACCGACATCAACAATTCTACGGGCACTATCGACTTTGTGAAAGCATGTAAAGGTGTCGGCATTAAGCCTGTTGGCGGAATGGAATTCCGGCACGAAGAAAAATTGCTCTACATCGGTATTGTCAAAAACAACGCGGGTTTTAGGGAATTAAATGAATTTTATTCGCACCACAGCCTCAACAAACTTGACCTTCCCGATGAACCTTTCGATTTTCAGCAGGTGTATGTGATTTGGCCATTTATTAATATCCCGAAAAGGAAACTGAAAGACAATGAATTTATCGGGGTAAAACCTTCGGAGGTGCGCAGAATTTTGAGTTCATCTTATGCTATTGATCGTTCCAAACTTGTGATATTAAATCCGGTAACTTTCAGAAATGGTGATGGCTATTTACTGCACCGCAATTTGAGGGCAATCAATAAGAATACATTATTTACAATGTTGACTGATGCTGACCTTGCCGGCAAAGATGAGGTTTTCAGAACCAACGATCAGTTAAAAAAGGATTTTGAAACTTATCCCGAAATTATCAGGAACACCGAAAAGCTCCTTGCCGATTGCTCCATCGACTTCGATTACAAATCCATAAAAAATAAACAACGGTTTACCGGCAGCCGCTACGATGACAAGATTTTGCTTGAAAAGCTTGCGCTGGATGGAATGGTTTACCGCTATGGCACCGGCAACAAAATCGCGAAGCAGCGCATCAGCCATGAGCTGGAAATCATCGACACGCTGGGTTTTTCATCTTACTTTTTGATGGCCTGGGATATCGTGAGGTACTCGATGAGCCGTGGATTTTACCACGTGGGGCGGGGGAGTGGTGCCAACAGCGTGGTGGCCTACTGCCTTAAAATTACGGATGTTGACCCCATCGAACTGGATTTGTATTTCGAGCGCTTCCTCAACCCAAAACGCACCAGCCCGCCCGACTTCGATATCGACTATTCCTGGAAAGAGCGCGATGAGGTGATCGATTACGTGTTTAAGCGCTACGGACGTTTGCACACTGCGCTAATGGGAACGATCAGCACCTTCAAAGATCGCTCGCCCATCCGCGAACTTGCCAAGGTGTATGGCCTGCCCAAAGCCGAAATTGATGAGCTGGTGAAATTTCCCGAACGGCGGCAAAACCGCGACACGGTGACTGCCCGGATTTTAAAGATCGCCGCCATGATGATCAACTTCCCCAACTTGCGTAGCATCCATGCCGGCGGAATGCTCATCTCCGAAGAACCCATAACCTGCTACACGGCTCTCGACATGCCTCCCAAAGGTTTCCCCACCACACAATGGGACATGTACGTGGCCGAGGATATCGGTTTCGAAAAAATGGACATCCTCAGCCAGCGCGGCATAGGCCACATCAAGGAGTGTGCTGACATTATCCTGCGCAACCGTGGCGAGGAGGTAGATGTACACAATGTGAAGAAGTTCAAAAAAGATGTGAAGGTAAAAACCCAGCTCAAAAATGCAGAGACCATAGGGTGCTTTTACATCGAAAGCCCTGCCATGCGTGGGCTGCTCACCAAGCTGCGCTGCGACAATTACCTCACGCTGGTGGCGGCGAGTTCCATCATCAGGCCCGGGGTGGCACGCTCGGGCATGATGCGCGAATATATCCATCGTTTTCACAATCCCCACGATTTTGAATATTTCCACCCGGTGATGGAGCAACAACTCCGCGAAACCTACGGTGTAATGGTGTATCAGGAGGATGTGCTCAAGGTTTGCCACCACTATGCCGGCCTCGACCTTGCGGAGTCGGATGTGCTGCGCCGCGCCATGAGTGGAAAGGTACGTGGCCAAAAGGAATTCCAACGAATTGTGGAAAGGTTTCACGAAAAAGCAAAGCAATTAGGGCGTCCGGAAGCAACCACCAAAGAAGTGTGGCGGCAGGTGGAATCGTTTGCCGGATATGCTTTTTCAAAAGCACACTCTGCATCCTACGCGGTGGAAAGCTTCCAGAGTCTCTATCTCAAGGCACATTATCCGCTCGAATTTATGACGGCGGTAATTAACAATTTTGGGGGGTATTACAAAGCCTGGGTTTATTTTAACGAAGCCCGCCGCTGTGGGGCGAAAATAGAATTGCCCTGTGTAAATCGCAGCGACCATAAAACCAATATTTATGGCGAAGAGATTTTTGTAGGATTCATCCACATCCAAAACCTCGAACATAAACTCGCCTTGCGCATCGTGGAGGAGCGCCGCATCAGTGGCGTTTATGCCGACCTCGAAGATTTTGTGGAGCGTGCCCATCCCGGCCTGGAGCAGTTGATCCTGTTGATACGCGTGGGTGCCCTCCAATTTACAGGCATTTCAAAAAGCCGCCTGTTGTGGAATGCTCACCTTTTTTTCGGGAAAAGCAAAAAAGAAGTGATTCAAAGTTCACTGTTCAAGGTACGAAGCAAACATTTTGAATTGCCGCAGCTTGCCCACAGCGACCTGGAGGATGCTTATGATGAGATCGAGCTTATCGGGTTTCCGGTTACGCTCACTTACTTCGACCTGCTGAAAACACAGTTCCGGGGAGAAATCAAAGCACGCGATATGAAGGCCAGCGTGGGAAAAATCGTAAGGATGCTCGGCGAGGTGGTTACCCGCAAGTTTGTGAAAACCGTTCGTGGTGAAATCATGCACTTCGGTACTTTTATTGATAATGAAGGCGAATTTTTCGATACCACGCACTTCCCCAATTCCCTGAAGTACTACAACTTTAAAGGCCATGGCATTTACCTTATCCTTGGCAGGGTGGAGGAGGAGTTTGGCTTTCCCAGCCTCGTGGTACAAAAAATGGCCAAGCTTCCTGTGCAGGAAGACCCGAGAAATGGGTAGGGGGAAAGGGTTAATAGTTAATTGTTGAATGGTTAATGGTTATTCGTTAATTGTCCCGAAAAGTAGAAAATCTTTGATTTTCGTAACTTTTCGAGCCCGCCTTGCCGCACTATATGGCTTGTGCGTTGGCGAGGCAGGGATGCTCGGGCAAAGCCCGGCATTAATCGTTATTCGTTAATTGCCTGCCTCGCCTTTGCGCAAGCCAACTGCAGACGGCAAGGCGGGTTAATTGTTAATCAAAAAATATTCAGTCACCTGATGAATAAACTCATGAAGAAATTCTACTTCCCGGCACTTTAAAAGAATTGCCTATGCGGTATTCACCGGGTGACTTGTTTTTGTACATGATCTTCCCCCACATCAAAAATATGACTTCGTAAATCTGACTTCGTAAATCAAAGAGATGTCCGAAGTATGATGCCTGTCTGGCCGGCAAGACTGGCAAGGCGGGCTCGAAAAGTAATATAAATTGTCCGAAGGACTCCTTTGGAGAAAATTTTCTACTTTTCGGGACCCAATAACCCAATAACCCAATAACCCAATAACCCAATAACCCAATAACCCAATAACTCAATAACCCCTACTTCATCCCTCTTTCCTTTTTAATTGCATCATAAGCAGCTTTCATGGTCTGGAATTTTTGTTTGGCCGATTCCTGAATCTCGGGGCCGAGGTGGCTTACTTTGTCGGGGTGATATTTTACAGCCATTTTGCGATAGGCTTTTTTTATTTCATCATTTGAAGCATCAGGCGTAATTTCAAGAATTTGATAATTATTAAAATTATTCTTGATAAACATGGCTTTGATCGAATTGTACTCTGCCATCCTTATTCCCAAAAATCTTGAAATGGTTTCGATGACATCCACTTCTTTAGGGTGAACATGTCCGTCGGCCATTGAAATTCCGAACAAAAAGTGAAGTAATTGCAGCTTGGAAGCCTTATCCATGAAATGGCCGATTTGCTTAGTTACATCGTTCAGGCTGAATTCTTTTTTCAATACTTCACGCAACATCAATAGGCTTTGCTGGGTTACCTGCTCGCTAAATTGTCCGCGAAGAAACTGTTTTACATAATCCAATTCCGACTTTACTACTTTGCCATCGGCTTTCATAACCGCCGCGGCCAAAATCATAAGGCTTACTGTAAAATCTCCGGTTTGTGTTGTGGTTTGCGCTTGATCGTAGCTGCTTTGTCCGGCGTAGGAACTATCTCCATAGGTGCCGGAATCAGTGTATCTGTCGTAATCGCCAAAGTTACCGCCACTACTTTTCCTGTCGCCAATGGGCTGATTCCAGGCATAATTTCCTGAATTTATCCCATCGAACATGGAGCCAAACATAAATCCTATGATTCCCCCGATGGGGCCGCCAAGAACCCAGCCGAGTCCCCCGCCAATCCATTTTCCGTATTTTGCCATGAAGCGTAAATGTTATTGGTTAAATGTTATTAGTTAATTGTTGAGCGTAGCTGCCTGCCCCGACCCTTCGGGGAAATCCCCGCATTTGCGGGATTATTGGTTAATAGTTAATTTGTTATTGGTTAAAAGTTAAGAGTTAAAAGCCCCGAAAAATAGAAAATTTTTAATTTTCGTAATTTTTCGAGGGTGCTCGGGCAAAGCCCGGCATTAAGAGTTGAAAAGTTGAATAGTTGAAAAAGTTGAATAGTTGAAAAAGTTGAGAAGTTTAAAGTTGAGAGTTTAAAAGTTGAAAAGTTATCGGATATTTTTCCGTAGAGACAAGTCATGCCTTGTATCAAATACACCAAAAAAATGATTAAAAGTTAAACGTTTTCCGGTTTTTCAAAATAGTTTTTGTGTCCAATCAACTATTTTGCCAAAATAGAATATTGCGTAAGATCGTAAGAAAATCAAATCGCTTTGAATTGAAAAATAGTTATCATTTTTAGTTCTACTACTATTTTTGTGGATGTAAATAATGGCTATCACTGTAAACAGATTCTCGCCTCGCTGGCGAAGCGGGTCTCTGCCGCAAATGCGGCATCGAAATGACAAAGCTAAGGCTTTACACGGGGTGGTTTAGGTGGGCGCGAAGCGCCCACCTAAACCACCCCAACAAATCCACCAAAGCCGTGTCATTTCGAAGGAGTGCAGTCCCGCACGTGCGGGGTCCCTACCCTTCGGGGACTGAGACCTGCCTCGCCAACACCATTGCTTGCACAAACGGCAAGGCGGGAATCTGTTGATAAATTTTTATCACCAACAACTATTAGATCATTAATATTTTACTTTCCACAAAATTCGCAGTAGTACCTCATTTTCAAAATATTTGTTGGGTTTATAAAGTTCAAATTATCTCACCAAAACCACCTCATAATTCGCTTCGTTTCCCACAGTATCATTAACTGTAAGATGAAAATTATTTTCCCCTGCTTTCATCCGGTTATCCATCCAATAAACCAATAAATCATTTTTTGGATCCCAGTCCATCAATAACCATTCTCCGTTTAAAGTGGCACGATAATTTGCAATACCTGACAAATCATCACCAATTTTAATCTTTATTGATTTTTGCTTTGAAATATTTTTTCCATTCGAAATATTCAATGGTTTAATTACCGGAGAAATTGTATCAACGGTAATTGAATAATCACCGAAGTCCCTAATTTTTGTTGTCAGGAAGTCTCCACTCCACTTACCTCCGGCAGGAATCAAATTTTCACTTATTCCTACAATCAGGGCCTTTTCTTTTAACCTTTCAGGAAAGCTATCTGATTTAATCGAAATCTCACACCAGCCATGCAATGGCTTTTCGGGTTTGTGTACTTTATGTACAGGAGCGTAAAAGCCTTTTTCAATTTCAGCATAAACAGCATATTCAAATTTCATTGTGTCATAAAGGGCATTCTTAGGAATAGAAAGCCTGAAATTGGAAGTTTCAAAATAGTTGTCCTCACACCATGTAAAAATAATTTTCCCGGTTTCACCCTCTTTTTCAGCTACAACATTTTTAAACTGAGGGGGTGCTGACTTTGCCACAAATGTTAAAATAGATTCATTTTCACAGGCATCCTTTACTACATATTTTAAGGTATGGTATGCATCATCAATAAAGCTAAATATTCCGTTGCCATCCATTTGTTGATAAATTGACAGTTTATTGTTGGGCTCAATGTAGGTTTTCTGGTAACGTGCTTTTTCATTTTCAAATCCTGCGTAATCAATCAAGCTGTTTACATACCTGCTTTCTGAAAAGTCGAACTGATCCATTTTATGGCTATAAACCAAATTTGTGTCGATGAGAAAATCGATGGAATAAACTCCGTTGCGATTGTTTGCATTGTTGAGCTTGTCGAAGGTATTTATCCCAAAATAGAAATACCCGGATAGATTGACGGTGTCACCTGACTTTAAGTGGTAATCAGATCCCCAACCTGCCAATGGTAGTTTTGTAACTTTATTTATCCCATTAATAAAACTGTATTTATTGGCTGGAAAAATTTTCATCCCTGAAATTGTAGGGCGGACAAAATCTTTTATCTCAAAATCGAAAAGCAGAGGGTTAACAGGTGTTTGATGGTTTGTTTTTCTAATTTCAAAATGAAGGTGTGGCCCCATGGAGCTTCCGGAATTACCTGAGTATGCTATGATATCGCCTTGCTTAAACTTAAACTGATCTTTTTCGGGGAAAAGGTTTACCTGGAACTCCTCAAGGCGGTATTGTTCTTTTTTCACCCAATCTGCAATTTCGGGGGCGAAAGATTTACAATGTGCATAAACTGATGTGTATCCATTCGGGTGTTCAACATAAATTGCATTGCCAAAACCTCCCGGCGAAACAGCAACCCTCGATACAAATCCATCTGCAATAGCCTTTAATGGTTTTCCTGTAGCACCATAAGTTTTTATATCAATACCTGAATGGAGATGATTTGTCCGTAACTCACCAAAAGTACCCGACAAGGTCATTTTAAAATCAACCGGCGAGGTGAAGTAATTTTTAGGAAAATCCTTATCCTGCCCAAAGCTTAGCAGTGGCATTAGCAACACAAGGAGTAGGATAAATTTTAATTTCGAAAGCATACCTTATTTAAAAATATTGATCAATTCGTCCATCTGATTGATTACTACATCAGCATCAGGAAAATTAAGATTCTGTGGTTTTTCATCAAACAAGATGGTTTGCATACCAGCCGTTTTTGCACCTTTGATATCCTTTTCATATAAATTGCCAATCATTACACAGTTTTCGGATTTGAGCCCAATTTTTTCAATGATTGAACTAAAAAACCGTGGATCGGGTTTTTGATATCCGAGGTCTTTGGATGAAAAGAAATGATGAAAATATTTATCGGCACCAACTCTTTTTAAGGCATTTATCATTTCATCGGTATCCGAATGGTTGGCACTGGTGGCAATAATACAAGTGAACTTTCGGCTTAGAGATTCCAGAGCTTTTTGAGCGCCCGGGATATATGCAACTTTCTCCCAGTCCGCCATTGACCCGGGCAGATTAAAGTCGCGCATAACAGTATCGCCCCAATCGAAAATCAATGCGGACACAGGATTTTTAATCGGCATAGAAAAGTTTTATGGGTTCTATTACTACCATTTTTGTGGAATTTCGCTGGTTAATATGATTTGGTATTGATAATGATTTCACAGTGTCGGGCTTCGTCCGTGCATCTACGAAAAATTAAGAAAATTGTCTGTAGGATTCCTTTGGAGAAAATTTTCTATTTTTCGGGACTGGCAGTCCACAGTCGGTAATGGGCTGAAGACTGTGGACTGAAAACTGAAAACTGATCCCGATAGCCCGGGACTAAAATATTATTGAGCCTTTCCACTAAATTTGCAATAGTACCACACTATTAAAAGGAGTTGATGATGCTAACAAATTCACCGGCTTTCAGCGAGGCTCCGCCAACAAGTCCGCCATCCACGTCAGGCTGCGAAAACAGTTCTTGTGCATTTTTGGCATTCACCGAACCACCATACAATATTGAGATTTCTTCGGCTACTTCTTTGCCATATTTTTCAGCCAGGAGCTGGCGGATTACCGCGTGCATTTCCTGTGCCTGCGCAGGTGAGGCGGTAACGCCAGTGCCAATTGCCCAAACGGGTTCGTAGGCTATTACCACATTTTTAATTTGTGTGGCATTGAGGAAAAAAATGCCATTCCTGATTTGATTTTTAATCAGTTCGATATGATTTCCGGCTTCCCTTATTTCGAGTTGTTCGCCGCAGCAAAATACAGGTAGCAATCCACGGTTTAAAGTAAGAGCAACTTTTTCGGCAAGCATTTGATCGCTTTCCTTAAAATACTCACGACGCTCAGAGTGTCCGATAATAACATATTCGGCACCTGTTGATCTGATCATATCCACGCTGGTTTCGCCGGTATAAGCGCCTTTTTCCTTGTTAGAACAATTTTGGGCTGCTATGTGAACCTGCTGCTGATTTTTTACCAATTCCGAAGCTGGAGGTAGCGTAATGAAAGGGGTTCCAAAAATAATTTCCAATTCGCCGGCTTTTTGTTTTGGTGGATTGGCTTTGAAGCCACTTAAAATATCTTCGATCAGTTGCTTGCCTTCGGCAAGTGTTGTGTTCATTTTCCAGTTTCCTGCTGCAAATTTTTTACGCATATCTTTTAGTATTAAAATTTAAATTTCCACAAAAATAGTGTTGTTCGTGTGATTTACAATAATGCTATCAAAATCCCGGGCTTGTTAATATTAACTTAACCCCCGGCAAGGAATGATGAAGTAAGTATTTCCGTTTCCGTGATAAACGATTTTACGAGCGTTGTTGGAACAGGTTCAAAATAAAAATTAACGGGTGTTACTCGTTCAGGACTTGATTTCCAAATATCACTTCCCGATCTTTGAATATTGTGGAGCGCCTGGGGATTGGCCTCGGTATTCGAAATTTTTCGGCTGTCGGCAAGTACATACACCGGGATGTTTTTTTCGCGGCAAAGCAACGCTAATGCATAAGTCCCTATTTTGTTCACAAAATAGTTTTTATGAATCTGGTCTGCACCTGTTATCATCATATCTACCTCATCCATCATAAATGCAGCAGCTGCATCGATGATATATTTTACGTTAAAACCCAAATTAGCCAGTTTTACAGCCTGGTAGCGTCCTTCATTTTCAGGTCTGGATTCCGTTTGAATAATGGAGGTCTTAACATTCATCGAATTTATTGTATTGAAAAAACTTGTGACCACGCTGCTATTACTGTGTAATAGTATGGTTTTATTCTGGCAATCGATATAATTGGAAGCAAGTTTTGAAACCTCTGCGTTTGCATTTTTCCAACGTGTATCATATTGGTTTACAAAATTGAAAAGTGCCTCCTGTGATTTTAAATCTTTTAAATTATTTGCTATCACTTTCTCCAACTCGTTTATAAAATGCCCAACTACTGCAAAATGGCCAAGTCCACCGCGCATGAGTGGTAAGCGGTTATGCATAATATTTAAACTGACTATCGGGTCACTTTCACTGATAAGGTATGATGATATTCCACGGGTAAGCTGCTGCAATATGGCAATGGAACCCGATTGTTTGTCGTTGAGAATTTGCAACAATGCTTCATCTAAGTTTGTCATAGATATTCTTTTTTAAGCAATTTAAAATGTTACTATCTGGCTAAGAATCTATTTTTAAACTTTAATTATTTGCGGACAATAGTGTAATTTAAAATAATATCCTTAACATCTAAAATAAAAAAAACCCCCGAATAAATTTACGGAGGTTTGTTTTTATTTCTTGAAATGGCTAACTATTCATCGAAATTATAAACTCCTCGTTGGTTGCGGTAAAGCGAAGCTTGTCTTTGAGGAATTCCATAGCTTCAACCGGGTTCATGTCGGCAAGATGATTCCTGAGAATCCATATTCTTTGCAACATTTCCTTGTCGAGCAACAGGTCGTCGCGACGAGTGCTTGAAGCAACAATGTCGATGGATGGATAAATACGTTTGTTCGAAAGTTTCCGATCGAGCTGCAGTTCCATGTTGCCCGTACCTTTAAATTCTTCAAAGATTACCTCATCCATTTTTGAACCGGTGTCGATAAGCGCCGTTGAAATTATGGTAAGCGATCCACCGTTTTCAATCTGGCGTGCTGCGCCAAAAAAGCGTTTTGGCTTGTGCAGTGCGTTTGCTTCAACACCACCCGAAAGTACTTTTCCCGATGCAGGCGAAACAGTGTTGTAAGCCCTTGCCAAACGGGTAATCGAATCGAGTAGGATAACTACATCGTGGCCACATTCGGTGAGTCTTTTTGCTTTTTCAAGAACAATATTTGCAATTTTAACGTGACGGTCGGCAGGTTCATCAAAAGTGGATGAGATTACTTCGGCTTTTACGCTCCTTGCCATATCTGTAACTTCTTCGGGGCGCTCGTCGATGAGTAATATCATCATGTAAACCTCGGGGTGGTTGAAAGCAATAGCGTTTGCGATTTCCTTAAGTAAAACGGTTTTACCTGTTTTGGGCTGGGCAACAATCAAACCACGCTGACCTTTTCCGATTGGTGTAAACATGTCGATTACACGGGTTGAAACGGTTTCTCCGGGATGTCCTGTAAGTTTAAATTTCTTTTCAGGAAACAGTGGCGTCAGATAATCGAAAGGAATCCTGTCGCGGGCTTCTTCAGGATCGCGGCCATTAATTTCTTCAACTTTGATGAGCGGGAAATATTTCTCGCCTTCTTTTGGCGGGCGGATGTTTCCGCGCACAGTATCACCGGTTTTGAGGCCAAATAATTTAATTTGCGATTGGGAAACATAAATATCATCGGGCGAATTGAGGTAGTTATAATCAGATGATCTCAAAAAGCCATAACCATCCTGGATAATTTCTAATACACCTTCACTTGAAATAGCGCCATCGAAATCGAAGGCAATGGCGTTTTTTTGCTTTTGCTGCTGACCTTTGCTACTTTGACTATTTTGATCTTTGTAATACCCTTTTTTGTCATCTTTGCTAAAACCCCGTGTATCAGCATCCGGTTTTTTATCACTATCGGAAGGTTGAGATTTTTCGCTTAGTTTTTCGCTTGGTTTCTCAGTTGGTTTTTCTACTGCTTTTTCAGTAGTTTTTTCAACTGTCTTTTCGCTTGGTTTTGTTTTAGTTACAGCAGCTTTTTCAACAGGTTTCTCCTCATTTTCGGAGATAACGCTTGAAGCTACTTTTTCCTTTACAGGTTCCGGGCTTATTCTTCTGCGCTTTCCCCTGCCAAATGCAGCTTTATCTTTAGTTGAGGGGGGTGTTTGAGGTTTGGGAGTTTTTTCAGGAGTGTCTTTTTTTGTTTCAGGATTTAATGCCTGATGATCCAGGATTTTATAGATAAGATCTTGTTTTTTAAGATTGTTGATCTTAGGAATATCAAGCGTTTTCGCAATGTCTTTGAGTTCCGTTAACAGTTTCCCGTTCAATTCGATGATATCGTACATTGATTTTTAAATTTGTGTTTTTTAATTTTATACATGCTTTTCGGGCAATGTACCCATTTAATAAGAAGATTTATTGAGTTTTTATTTAGTTGCTCAGATAGAACAACTTAACTAAAACAATGTCAATTTATTGGATGACATGTTTCTTTTTTACTGTGAATAATTTTTAATAGAATGTTAAAATTGAAATTTAATCAAAGGAAATCTTAAAATTAAAGTGAGCAAGCTAATTGAATATTAACTTCGAGGCTGCAAATATAAATATTTCCTGATACCAACTTTTTTTTTGTTAAAAAAAAACGATCGCATTAATTATTGAAAATGCTAACAATTTCTACTATTCAAAAACTTAACCTGAAAAATTTATGAATTTTTCACTCTGTCGGCTAAAAAGCCGGCAGAGCCGAATTTCCTGCGGAAATTCGAGGGTTAACACTCGAAAATATTTATTTTAAATATTTTCGGCCTTCGGTGATTAATTCACAAGTTCAACGAATTTGTGAATTAATCAGGTTAAAACCCTGTATATTTGCACGATTTTTAAATTAAATTCTTTAAAACGCTATGCTTCAACGAATTCAAACTGTTTTTATATTTTTGGCCCTGGTAGCCGGCATCCTTATTTTTTTCTTCCCTGTTGCCAACTACATTTCCGACACCAATTATTTAACATTTTTTATCCATACTATTAAAGATATGGTGCCCGACCCTTTTACTGAAATGTCAACAGAATCAACACAATTTGGCCAATGGTTTACACTTCCGCTTGCCGGCGGTCAGTTTTTAATCATTGTACTTCTATTTTTTACCATCTTTAAATTCAAAAAACGCATATTGCAAATCAGGTTGAATTTGCTGAGTATTTTCCTTAATGTGCTACTTGTTGGGGGAATTTTTTATTATACCACCTCGATTGAAGAAATAACAGGAGCAAGTTCTGATTATGGCATTGCCGTAATTTTTCCTTTAATAGCTATAATCCTGTTATTTGTTGCTAATTTTTACATTCGTAAAGACGAAAAATTGATAAGGTCGGCGAATCGCCTGAGGTAGCGTGATTTTTTAGTTCTCAGTCTTCAGTCATCAGTTTTTAGTCCACAGTTTCCAGTCTTCAGTTATCAGTCCTTAGCCTTCAGTCTTCAGTCCACAGTGCCGGGCTTCGCCCGTGCATCCACGAAAAGTTACGAGAATTGTCCGAAGGACTCCTTTGGAGAAAATTCTCTACTTTTCGGGATACTCAGTCCACAGCCCTCAGTCATCAAACAAAAAAGGCTGCCAACTGTGGACTGCCAAATGTGGACTGCCCGCCTATAGTTTTCTTAAAATTTTATTAATTATTTAGGTAGTTGTATGGTTTATCAAACCCTAATGACCCCATCCCCGCCCTCCCGAAATTCGGGACAGGCATTCCCCTTGAGGGGAAGGGAGACCAGCCGCACAAGCAACTGCTGTAGCCAGTGCGGTGGCTTTCTCCCCCAGGGGAAGCCAGCCTTGCCGGCTAGGCAGGTTAGAGGGGGTCTATTGTATTGGCAATCTGATTTGATAGAATTTAGCTAAATAATTATAAATTTTAGTAGAACCTTTATCTTTTCCTGTCTTTCTCAAAGATTTCCAGGTTTTTAATTTCTCCCTTATCCAAATCAAATCTTACCAGGGTAATCTTTTGATGAAGCCCCGAGTTTCCGGCTGCACCCGGATTAATATGAAGTAGCTGGTGTTTTTTGTCGTACATTACTTTTAATATGTGAGAATGCCCGCTGATAAAAAGTTTGGGATGTTCCCTGACAATCAATTCTCTCACTTTTTTTTCGTACCTGCCCGGGTAGCCGCCTATATGAATCATTAAAATTTTCACCCCTTCGATGGTTTCGATAATATATTCCCGGGTGCAAGCCCTGATTTCAGTTCCGTCAATATTACCGAAAACAGCTTTTACTGTAAAGGCTTTTTCCAAATTATCAAGAAGTCCCTGGTTTCCAATATCGCCGGCATGCCATATTTGATCGCATTCAGCAAAAAATTCAAACGTCTTTTTGGGCAATGATCCGTGAGTGTCGGAAAGGAGGCCTATTTTTTTCATTATTGATTAATTAGATTTGATTAGCGTTGTTGGCCGGCACATATTTCATGTCGTCAGAGTTGCTAAGGTTGAAAGTTATGCTGAGTTTTATTTCTGTTCTTACCGCTAAATTTCCTTTTATTCCGGGAAACCAGTGCAGCAGTTTAACAAGCCGCATAGCCTCCTCGCTGCAACCTGCACCTACTCCTTTTTCAATTTTCAGGTTGGTAATATTTCCTGAAGGCTCTATAATGAAAAACATTTCTACCGTGCCCGAAACACCCCGCTTTTTTGCCTCATCGGGATATTTCATGTGCTGAATCATATAATCGGCAAATTTTGTTTGGTCATCATTATACAATGGTTTTGGAATGGTATCCAACTCTTTTGGTTCGTAAATCACCATACTGTTATCAACAGGTGTGTGCAAATACTCCATCTCATCATATTTCCGTTGCTTAACATATTTCAAATACTTTTTAAGTTTAAACTGAATTTCAATTTCAGATTTGTCATCCACAGTTGTTCCTCTGCTCTGTGCCGGAGTCCAAAGTAGATGCTTAAAAAGCCGGACGGCTTCATTGTCAAGATTTTTTCCTGCTGATTGGATGATGTTGAGGTTTTTTACTTTTCCATCTTTAGCAACAGTAAATTGTAAAATCACCTTTCCTTCCTGCTTTAAATTTCGGGCTTGATGCGGGTAAACCATTTCTGTTTTTATCAAATCTTTTAATGCCTGATTTCCGCCATAATTTGTGGTCTGGGTATAATAAACACTTTGGGCAGGAAGGGTTATGCTGAAAATGATGAAGAGGCTGAATATTGTAAAAGCTTTTGTTTTCATAATGCTTGCTTTTATGTTATTTGAATAACAGTGAATCGTAAAAATACAATTTTTAGCAGAAATATTTTAGTATTAACATTTTAAAGGCTAAAATCTGAAAGTTACAGATTGGAAATTTATATTTTTACACCATAAATAAATTTTACATGGAAAATATTTCTTCACTCATAGCTATTGTGGCGGGGATAATTGTAGGTTTTATAATTGCGAAATTGCTGTCGGCAGGCAAAAGCAAAGCCTTAAAAGAAATGCCCGAACTTAAATCGCGTATCGAAAAACTAACCATCGATACCGGCGTGCAAACACAAAGCGCTGAATTAAAGAATGTGGAAATTGATCGGCTTAAATCCGATTTGGAAAAATCAAGACAAGAAAACATTGATTTGAACATTCAACTTTCGGGGCATAAGGCCGACCTGAAAAACCTCAAAGAGAAACTTGATGAGCAGAAAAAGGAATTGGAGGAAATCAGGGATAAATTTGTTTTTGAGTTTAAAGCCCTTGCCGGAGAAATCATCGAAAAAGAAAGCAAAACCTTTACTGCCCAAAATAAGCTGAACATTGAATCGCTGCTAAAACCTTTGGGAGAAAAAATTAAAGACTTTGAGAAAAAGGTGGAGGAGGCTTATGACAAAGAATCTCAACAGCGCTTTTCGCTGAAGGAGGAAGTAAAAAGGCTTTCGGAGCTTAACAGGCAGATCAGCGCCGATGCCCAAAACCTGACTGATGCATTAAAAGGACAAACAAAAACCCAGGGCAACTGGGGTGAGCTGATCCTTGAAAGCATTCTTGAAAAATCGGGCCTGGTAAAAGGCCGGGAGTTTGAGGTGCAAAAATCATTCAGTTCAGAGTCGGGAAAGCGTTTTCAGCCGGATGTGGTATTAACGCTTCCCGGAAACAAAAACGTGGTGATCGATTCAAAGGTTTCTCTTACCGCTTACGAAATTTTTGTAAACAGTGATGCGGAAGAACAAAAAACGGTGGCACTTAAAAATCATCTGATTTCGGTAAAAAAACATATTGATGAGCTGGCCGCAAAAAAATACCAGGATTTGTACAATCTGAACAGTCTTGATTTTGTGATTTTGTTCATGCCTGTGGAACCTGCTTTTTTAGAGGCTGTTAAAAATGATACTGATCTTTGGAGCTACGCCTATAATAAAGGTGTGCTACTCATTAGCCCAACCAATTTGTTTGCAACCCTTAAAATGGTGGCCAGCCTTTGGCAACAGGAATATCAAAACCGGAATGTGATTGAAATTGCTGAACAAAGCGGAAAACTTTATGATAAATTTGTGGGTTTTGTTAACGACATGCAAAACATCGATGAGAAATTAAAAGCTGCACAAAATAGTTACGATAATGCTTTTAATAAACTTTCATCGGGCAAGGGGAATTTAATTTCGAAGGCTGAAAAAATTAAATTGCTGGGTGCAAAAACCAAAAAGGAAATCCCTGAAAATTTGTTGGATTCTGATACCTTGAATTAGTAAATAAGCTATTAATCGAATATTTTAGATATGAAGACTTTCTTGTTGAACTATAAAATAAAGCATCTTAGGATTGAAATTTTAATGATGTTTGTGATGTTTGTGATGTTTGTGATGATTGGATTGGTTTTCTCGTGCAAAACCATCAACGAAATAAGCTATACCAACCTTGCTTCAAATTACAATCCCGAAGTTAATTTGCAAATAGATGGAGCCCGCATTTTTCATGAAAGTGATAGTTTGTCAAGGGTTTTTTTGCAGTACAACACTGCCGGTTTTAAATACCTTATACCAAGGGGCAAAGAATACTTCCGCGCAGATTACAGCATTTCTTATCAACTGTTTTCTTCGTACGAAAGTAACACACTGATTGATGAAGGAACATTTTATAAAAGGGACTCGCTGTACTATAAAAATGCAGGTATGCTAAAATTTGATTTTCCGGTGGCGGCTGATTTCCCAGGGGAGTATTTGCTCGAAGTGAAAATCAGCGATTTGAATGCTGACCAAACGGTTTTGTATCCTTTGCAAATTGAAAAAAATATAAAAAATAGCTCCCAGTGGTTTTTGCCTGTTGATGAACCTGGTGATGCGATTTTGGATGAGTGGATTAGCTGGAAAACAAAATTCAGGATCAAATGCAGCGATAAGGAAATTAAAAAGCTTTTCGTTGGATATTTTGAGGTAAACTTTCCCATCGCTTCGCCTCCCTTTTCGCAGGACAGGCCGGAGGTTTATGATTATGAGGCTGATAAAAAATTTGTAGTCGAAATCAGGGATGGGATAAGCGAGGAATTGCAATTTGCTAACGAAGGTATTTATCATTTTACTGCCGATGAAGATGCCCGGCAAGGCATTTCATTATTTCGGTTTGAAGATTACTTTCCGAAGGTTAAAAAATCTGAACAGCTTGGGCCTCCATTGCGCTACCTGACCTCCAACAAAGAATATGAAAAATTGCGCAATGCTTCAGATTTGAAGCAGGTCGTTGATGATTTTTGGATCGAAACTGCCGGAAATGAAGATCGTGCTGAAGAGCTCATAAAGCTATTTTATGGAAGGGTGGAGCAGGCCAACAAACTTTTTTCATCGCACAAGGAAGGATGGAAAACTGATCGTGGTATGATCTACATAATTTTTGGCACGCCCAAAACAGTATATAATCGCAGCGATATTGAAACCTGGATTTATGGCGAACAAGGCAACAGGGTGTTTTTAACTTTCGATTTTATCCGGGCAATCAATCCATTTACTGAAAATGATTTTGAATTACAGCGCCAACCTGAATTTAAGGAGCAATGGTACAATGCGGTTTTGTTTTGGAGACAATAGGAGGGGAGTTGAGTTAAGAGTTAATAGTTAATAGTTAATAGTTAATAGTTAAAAGTTGAGAGTTGAGAGTTGAGAGTTGAGAGATAAAAGTTGAGAGTTAATAGTTATTGCGTTATTAAGTTTTTGGGTTATTGAGTTATTTGATTAGAGTTTTTGAAAACTCACAAATCCTGACCCGGCGTAAATATCGTGTCGCGATTTTTAGATTCCTTCCTTCAAATTTGCTAAGCAATTTTTTTGATTGAAATGACAGGTATTTGAGTGGAGTTGGGGTGCACTTTGTTAGAGAAACCCCCGCCTTGCCGTTAGCGCAAGCAATGGTGTTGGCGAGGCAGGCTCGCCTCGCTGCGAAGCGGGTCTCAGTTGCTACGTTCCTTCGAGGTGACATGGATTTGGGGGATTGGGGGGTGGGTGAAAGTGGGCACTTCGCACCTACTTTCACCCACCCCATTCACAGCCCGGGGCTTTGTCATTTCGATGCCGCACGTGCGGCAGGAGAAATCTTTTCAACCTATCATTGGTAGGCGGGGGTCTGTTTAATAGTTAGGTTTTTAGGCTCTTACACAAACCTGGTTATTTCGATTCCGCACGTGCGGCAAGAAATCCACTTCAGGAAGAGAATAAATATGGTTCATTTAACAATACTCTTTCATGAAATTCGCAGTAGAACTATATTTTATCACTATCTTTTTCGTATGCTGGAGGCACCGCTGGTATGTTGGTCGATATTTGGATTGCCCTTGTATTGAACTGATGCCGCGCCACTGGCATTTATCTTGAGGTATTTGCTGGCGTTAACCTTTGCATCGGCAGCTCCACTAACCCTAAGTTCCATCTCGTCTGTTTCCAGATCGAATGCTTTAAGCTCGGCAGCGCCTGAAATTTCTATATAACACTCTTTTACTTTACCCGAAAATTCAATATCGCTGGCGCCTGAATAATCGCACGAAAGTTTATCGGCAGTAAGCTGCAGATCAATTTCTGATGCTCCGCTTGCTTCAAATTTCAGTGTAGAAAAATTAAGCATTCCCTCACTTTCAAGGTTACATGCACCTGAAATGTCAAGTTTGTCGATGTCTTTAAAACTGATGAAAATATTGAGCTCTTCTGAGCCTCTGATGTTTTCCCTGGTGGAAATAACAAGTGTATTTCCTCTCACCTCAGTTTCGATAATCGCCATTAGATTTTCATCTGCTTCAATGGTTAACGATTCGGTATTGCTTTGTGTTAAATACACATTAAAAGCGCCACCTACTTTAATCCCATCAAAGGAAGAAACCTCTCGCGTTTCTTTTACGATGTTTCCATTTCCCTTGATGCCGCTCATGTACATACAACCCGATGATGACAAGGTAATCAGCAGTAGCAAGGTTGCAAGAATTGTTGTGTTTGATTTCATTTTATTAAATTATTGATGAATAAAATATGATTTCCTAACTTGGACAAGCCAAAACCAAACAAGGTGATCATGTAAAACTTATGGTGTATTCCTGTTTTGGTTTGTCCAAGTTAGTCGGCAAAATTTATAAATGCATATTTTGCAATTAAGAGATTTATTATTTCTCATCCTTTCATATTAACCACAATGCATTTTAAATTTTGCTTAGTGATAAGATACTAACGGTGATAAACATCTCCTGATCCACGTGCTGAAACATCAACTGAAGTTGGAGTTCCTTTATAAGTGAGATCGCCTGAGCCACTGAGCCTGGCCTTAAGGATTCCGGAAACTGATAAAACGATGTCGCCCGAACCACTTCCGCGTAGATCGGCATCCTGGGCATCCAAATTATATAAATTGATATCCCCTGAGGCTGATTGTTCGATTTCTATTTTCGTGGCCGAGCCGTTCATTTCAACATCTCCTGATCCATAAACAGTGATATCGCAGAGATTAAGCCGCATATCTTTCCCTTCAAAACTTCCTGAACCGGAAACTTTCAATTGAAAATCTCCGCCTACGCCTGTTATTTCAACATCTCCCGATCCGTTAATCGAGGTTTTAACATTTTTCATGTCAAGATCCAACTCCACATTTCCTGAGCCATTGATGCCTATTTCGAGATCAATACCTTTAATAGTGCCCTCGCTTTCCACGTCTCCCGAACCATTGATTTGTATTTCGTCCAGGTTTTTCACAGTCACAAAAACAATGAGTTCTTTTACCCTGGAAATACTGCCATTGATATCGATTTTTAGCATATCCCCAACAACATTAGTTTCGATAAGCTCCAGCAGGTTTTCATCGGCCATCACCGTAACCTGTGTTTTTGATCCTTGCTCAATGTAAACATCAGCGGAGCAATTTACTTTTATACTTGAAAAATCACCGACTTCTCTTTGCTGTTTAACAACATTTCCGTTGCCTTTTTGGCTGTTTCCCCATTGTGCAAGTGCCTGATCGGATATCAGCAAAAGTAGAATTATTGCTGAAATTCCTAATAAAATCGATTTTGAGTTCTTCATCTTAAATATTTATTAATGATTAGACTTTATTTTTTTGAAATGGTTACAAGTTGATGTCAACATTTCCGAATGAGCTCTCGATGGTTACACTGGCTTTTCCTGAAGCACCACCAATGGTGCCTTTGTAGTATTTTTCGGAATTATCGACAATTCGTTTTGAAAATTCGGCTTTATTTTGAGGATAGTTTAGGTTGCAAAATTCCATGTTTGCTTCAATGGCAAAAGCTGCATCTACATCAAAATCAAGGTTAACCGAGCCAAAACTGTTCTCTACCTCAATTTGGCTAAACCCATTGGAGATGTTTCGCACTTTAAGGCTGCCATATTCGGTATCGGCAATCATTTTGTAAATTAACTTCCCGATTTTAAATTCTGAAAATTTGGATTGGAGATCAATATTTTCAACCTCACCAAGATCAACATTTCCACCTTCATTTTCAATGTCGAGGGTTTTAATTTTGTCAATCGAACAATTGGAATAACTGGATTCGATACTCAGATCCTCTGCTTCGTTGATGGTCATGGTAGAGTAAGATACTTCCAGGTTGCCCATGTTGATGTAATTTATTTTTGCTTCTCCAAATCCAATTTCAATATTATTCACTTCATTTTTCAGGGCTTTAATTTCGATGGAGCCATATTCACAATCAATTTCAGTTTCGCCTGAAACAACTTCAATATAGGCACTCCCAAACTTATGATTCAGTGACAACCTCACCTTTTCAGGCATCATAATTTCAATGTCGATTGAAACCTGATTTTTCTTGTCATCAAAAAGGCGTTCGCTAAAATCACTTTCAACGCTAACGCCATTGTGGTTGCCATCGAGTTTAATGTTAATCCTGTCAATCAGTTTATTTGCCTTTTCGGTGCTCGAAGCCTTTACTGTGGCTGTTACAGTAACCGAGATGGCTTTTTCGTTCCAATTGGTGCATTTTACTTTTCCGAATTGGTGATCAATTTCAAGTAGGGCATTATCCACAACGTCAAATTTTTTCTGGACTAATGTTTTTTCCACTTCATCGGCATTGGTGATAGTTGATGCAAAGAGCAGTAATACCAGGAGAAGAGATGTGTGGATATTGATTAAATTTTTCATTTTTATGTAGGTTTATGGATTTGTATTATTTGGTTGTTCATTTTTCCGGCTGTCCTGGGCTATTTTGGCTTCATCCAATTGTTTCAGGATGTTATCCATAATTTCGGCTTTTTTCCGCTTGTTATTTACAAGTGCAGCCTTTAGCTGTTTACTCTCAGGATATTTTGCATATTCTTTTTCTATTTCAGCCAGGTTGGCATCTAAACTTTGAAGTTGCAATTGTGCCATTTGCTTTATCCGACTTGCTTCGGTACTATTGGGTGCCAGTTCATCAATCTCATCCACTTTCTGTTGTGAGAGCGCATCGTAATAGGCAAATACATTTTCGATTTCCGAACCCAGGCTAATTTCCGTTACCCCTTCTATTACGGCATTCCCGAGGTCATCGAAGGAGAAGTTTCTTATAACAAAGTATCCTGAAATTAGGATTATTGCCACTGCCGCGATTCTAAAAATATTCGACCATCTGTCCGATTTAATCTCTTCTTTCCTGATTTTATCAAGACGACCCGAAAACCTTTTCTTGTGGCCTACGGGTAATGGCTGATTATCAAAAAAATCTGTATTGTCTTTTATTTTCTTTTCAAGAAACGACATTGGGTTGTTGAGTTACTGGGTTATTAAGTCCCGAAAAGTAGAAAATTTTCAATTTTCGTAACTTTTCGAGGATGCTCGGGCTTTGCCCGGCATTATTATGTTATTAAGTTATGGTGTTATTAAGTTATAATGTCCTTATACTAATTGTTTGTCTCGTGATTTCATAATGAGTTGAAGAAGCTTTTGCTTGGCCCTCGAAAAGGTTGTGCGAACGTTCCCATTGGATAAGCCGGTAATTTCAGAAATTTCTTCATGATCGTATCCCTCCAGAAGGTGAAGTGAAATAATTATTCTGTAATTTTCGGGCAGCTCCTCAAGTCCTTTCCTCACCTCTTCGAGCCTGCAAAACAAATTTTCGGAGTACTCATTTTCTTCATCCACTGTGTCGATCATTTCAAACTGCTCATCTTCCAGACTGGAAGTTGGTTTTTTCCTTCTCAGGTGGTTGATAGAATTGTTGACCACAATTCTTTTGAGCCATGATCCAAATGATCCTTCGCCCCGAAAGGTGTTTAATTTTTCAAACGCTTCAATGAACGATTCCTGCATAATGTCTTCAGCTTCGGCTGAGTGATTTAAAATTCTGAAACTCGCGTTGTACATTGCTTTACAGTAAAGGTCATAGATTTTCTCCTGCGCCTGCCTGTCGTGCATCCTGCATGCTTCAATCAAATCAGCATGTTTTATCTTATCCGCAATTTTGAGTTTCATCATAAAAATCATCCTAATGACAACAGCAAAGTTAATTCGTTACAGTTTGCATGAAAAAAAGTTCATAAAGTATTTAGAGTTCATAGAGTGGCTAAAGTTCATAGAGTGGTTAAAGTTTAAGTATTGGCTTTTGAAAAGAAACCAATTCATTATTGAGACCAGTCTATAAAGCCAAAATACCCCTAAATCCCCTGAAGGGGACTTTCACAAACTACTGATTTTTAGTACTTCTCCCTTTAGGGTTTGGGGTAAAAAGGACTAAAAATCAGTAGTTTGGGATTCTTAGATTACACTCGTTGTTTAATCCTGAATATTATCTTTGCACGCTCAAATAAATTTTTTAATAAAATGAATAAATACAAAATGACAAAAGGCGAAATTAAAACTAAATACGGTGTGATGAAAATTGAGTTTTACAACAATGATGCACCCAAAACTGTTGAAAACTTTGTGAAGCTGGCCAAAGAAGGTTTTTACGATGGATTAACTTTTCATCGTGTAATTCCCGATTTCGTGATTCAGGGTGGATGCCCCAAAGGAACAGGCGTTGGTGGCCCCGGTTACAAAATTAAGTGCGAAGTTGATGGCGACAATCAATACCACGAGCGTGGCGTAATGTCGATGGCACATGCAGGAAAAGATACCGGCGGCTCACAATTTTTTATCTGCCACAGCCGCAACAATACTGCCCACCTCGATGGTGTTCACACTTGCTTTGGTCAGGTGGTTGAAGGGTTAGAAGTGATTGACCTGATTGGCCCCGGCGATAAAATGGAGAAAGTTACGATTATAGATTAAAACAACAATACTGAACTTTAAGCCGTATCTTGCTTTTATACCTGATACGGTTTTTTTTATGGGATTATTTAGAGTCAGTCGAAAACCCGGATCAAGACAAATTTCTGGGGGAAATAAGGCTTTTTGATTTTAAAAAAAAACATAAGCTGCAATTTATCAGCTCATTACAGTTTTCACCAAAAAAGCATCTTTTTGTTCGATTTTTATATCAAGCTTAAGTGTCAATCTGTAAAAACTCAGTATGAGTTTAGGTATTGTAGTAAGGTGATTGCATTAAATTCTCAACAACTCAGTATGAGTTGAGCTATCAAGTATAGCTTTTATATTGAGAGTTAATTTATTCATAGCGAAACCCGTACCGGGTTTTATTTGCTATCTCGGAAATCACTTAGCTACAATATCACAACCCGTACCGGGTTTGAGGCACAATGTTCAAAGATTAGCACTATAGTGACCGAAAAGCATTTGTCCAAAGTACATGTTAAGAGAAAAATGGGGCGCACAGGTAAAACGTTGATTTTATACTCCAACTATAATGTTTTCAAAATTAGTTCCCCAGTTTTTTTGTTTGATCCGAAAACCCCGATGGATAGTATTGTCAGTTGGTGTGCATTAAAAAAAAACAGAAAAATAGTTTGTGTTTCAAAACAAATACTTACCTTTGGCGTTAGTAACGCAATAGGATGATATGATAATCTCATTTGGCTCGAAAGACACTAAAAAAATCTGGAATGGAGAACAGGTAAAGAAAATTCCATTAGAAATCCAGAAAATTGGAAGGAGAAAATTAAGGATGCTAAATAACTCACAGAATTTGATGGATTTAAGAATTCCTCCTTCAAACAGACTTGAAAAACTTACAGGAAGACTAAAGGAATACCATAGTATTCGAATCAATGATCAGTGGAGAATTGTATTTATCTGGACAAACAACAATTCATATCAAGTAACAGTTTTGGATTATCACAAATAAACATAAAAATGGAAAAATTAGACAACATACATCCTGGAGAAATATTATTGGAAGAGTTTTTAAAGCCATTGCAAATATCTGCATATAAACTTTCAAAAGATATTGATATACCACAGACAAGAATATCACAAATAGTTAAAGGAAACAGGAGGATTACTGCTGATACAGCATTGAGACTTAGTTCATATTTTGAAAATTCAGCAAAGTTTTGGCTTGGACTTCAAGACGATTATGATATTGAAGAAGAGAGAAACAGAAAATTTGAAATATTTGCCAGGATTGAAAAATTAAGAAATATTGCACACCAACCGCAAGTATAATCAAGCAGGTAGTAATTTTTAAAATAAAACTTTAAACCAAAAAATGAAATCTTCATCTGGCATAAAGTTTTTCCGCTGCCAGAAATATTTTTGTGCTCCTTCCTGAATTGTTAAAGTGTCAGGATTGATTGAAACAGAATCGATGCCAATATTTTCAGGAATCGTGAGTGAGTAATTGGCAAACTCAAAGGGTGCATTCCATGCTTGTGTGGTAGTAATAATGTATTTGGCTGTGTTCGATTTTATTTTTTGTCCGTAATTTATCCTGTAAGCTACCTCGCCATTGGCCGGAATTTTAACTTTAAACAACGAACCCTTAGCTGATTGGGTGGCCAGCATCGATGTTGCATCTCCTTCGATGTTGATTTTGATAAAAGAAATCTTACCGTAAATATCTGTATCAGGAAAAGGATAAAAAAGCATTTGCTTGATTTCATCGCCTGAGTTATTTCTGAAATAGTAAAGTCCGTCAACTTCAAAGGTGGTGTCGTTGATATAGAAATCCAAATCCTCGGCATAGAACGAAATGTTTTGTCCGTTTGCCATAAATATCAGCGAAATGAAATAGGTAAGCAAGCAGATTTTTTTTGTCATTCGATGGTAATTTTGTGTGTGGTTAGCTTAGTATTTCTGTCTTTTAGCAGTGCAACATAATTTCCAGAGGGCAAGGATGGATCTTTTACCCAGGAAATTGTAGCCGTATTATTTTTTATTTGAGAAGCCCGGATTTCGACAATGTCAACAATTTTCCCCAACATATCGGTAATGTAAAGCACAGGATGTCCCTTGCCTTGCTTCGCCGGAAGTTTTATCAGGAAAGTGGTTTGTCCTGAAAACGGGTTGGGAGAATTTGAAATTGTAGCTTCCTTGTGTGCAAGGTTTTCATCCATACCTGTAATAACGATTTCAAAATCCATGCTTGTAGTTTCGTTAGGCTCTATCTGAATAAACTCATCCACATCATATTCAACTTCATCAATAATGATTTTATAAATGTGAAAGTTTTTGGCAGGCATATTATCATAATGAAAATATCCGTTGAGATCTGTTATAATGTGATGGAATTCATAGCCTAATTCATAAAACATATCATCGAGATAAACAATTTCTGCATTTGAAACGGGGTTACCATTATTATCAGTTACATAACCATTAAAAGTTCCGAAAACATTGCAGTTGGAATAATAGCAATTTGGCCCATCACCTTTTACTGTAAACCAGGCATAATTGTAATCCCAATTATACGCAAATAACCATAAAATAAGTGTCTGGCCTAGTAATGGTCCACTTACCTCGTCCTGCTCCGAAGGTCCCCATTCAAGTTCAGCATAAGTATAACCACTAGGAAAATCAACCATGATATGATCTTCGACAGGATTGATGGTAATGGGATTTTGTATGGCAGCCTGAGTGATTATGGTTGTTGGATTGCCAAAATCAGGTGAAAAACCGGGGATAAACTCCAAATACCCACAATTGCAAAAAATTCCCACCTGATCAAAAGATTCGATACCGTACATTTCCATACAATAATTGTCGGCCACCAAAAACCAATCATCACCCTCAAAATATACTTCAACAATAATTCCTGCAGGGGGAATAGGATTACAAAAAACAGGTATCGAAAGGATTGTTGCAAAAAGGATTGATAGTGTTAACTTTTTCATAATAACCTCCATTTTTATAAGCCCGCTAAGATAAGAAAAAACACATTTAAAAGCAAGCACTATGATTGAAATATAAATTCTCTACACTCCCGCGCATTTTGCACCCTTAAAAAATGGTAGTAGAACCATTATTTTTATCATAGCTGGTGATATCCAATCAGCTTAATATCATATTTTAAAAACAATGTATTGATGTTAGTATTTTTCCAAAATTCATATTCCTGTTTCCTGTTAAGATATGAGCCGGGTTTGTCGGCCAGCCCAGGATGAGTCATTATTTCGAGGATATTTTTCCCGTGAAATGAATGTTTGAGGATGCGCTCAAAAAAAGGGTCATCGTACAGGTCTGCAAACGAAAAATCGGGAATCAGCCCCTCGGGCGATTTAAAACCTGCAAGGTTGTGGCGGGTAAGCATGGCAAAAGTCCAGATGATTTTTGCCCGCATGGAGGGTGTTGAGGTGGGATGGCAGTTCCTGATTTTTGTTATGCCGTTTTCCTTCAAAGTTTGTGTAATGATTTTACCCAACATCGGAAATTGATGCAAATGTTGGTGGCTGTCGGCGTGCGAAATGTTGATGCCGTGGTCCTTCAGGAAGTTGATCTGCGCTTTGATTTCGTTTTTTATGTCGTTGTTACTCACGCTTTTTGTCAGGAATTTTTGAAACAAGCCCGCTGCCGAAAAAAAGTTCCCCGAGTTATCCGTCAGGCTGTTGTTCCTGCCGGGTTCACTGAGCGGTTGTCCGGAAACCAGGTTCAGGTGCAATCCTGTACTTATGCTTTCAATTGTTCTCAGTTTTGCCAGCTCGCCAGGTTTAACGCAGTTGGCAAGAATTGTAGTGCTGCTAATTTTTTGTTGTTGGAGCAAATCGATGATGGCATCACTTGAATCACTGTCCCATCCAAAGTCATCAGCGTTAATTATCAAAAGCTTACTCATCTGTTTCGTTTTTATCTACCGTTCGCCTGATGGTATATGGATTATGAGAACCACGTGAATAATAGTTATAAACCCCGATTTCGGCAATCAGGCCAAAGCTCACCAAAATCAAACCTATAATCATAATGAAAAATGAAAACATAAACTCCGATAAATAATCTTCACGAATATTGGTTTCAAAAAATATTGAACTAAGTATAAATATGGCGCTGGGTACAGATCCCAACAAAAACATCACCCCGCCGGTAAGGCCAAAAAGCCTAAAGGGTTTATTCATGTATGAGACAGTGAATTTAAGGAAAATAAGATCGATGATTACCAAAAAGACTTTTCGCAGGGAATAATGGCTCTTGCCCGCTGTACGTTTACGAATTTGTAATGGGATTTCGGTATGTTTCACTCCTTTGCGGGCAAGTGTGGCACCCATAAAACGGTGAGCATCTCCGAGCATATTGGCATTTTCGAGCAGGTATCGCCTGTAAGCCCTGAATGTGGCTCCAAAGTATGACATCTTCACCCCTGAAATCCATTGTATTATAAGATGTGCAAACCTTGACATATTGCGCCTGAAAATTTTTTCAGGCCTTTTTGTTTTTGAGCCACCCACCATATCATAACCTTCTTCAATTTTTTCGATAAAACGTGGTATGTCTGCCGGATTGTGTTGCAGGTCGCCATCCATAAATATTACCAGGTCGCCCGATGAATGCTCGAATCCGGCGCGGAGAGCAAGGGTCTGCCCATAATTTCCCGCCAGGTCGATGCCCCGGAAACGGCCATCCTTTTTGCTTATTTCCTGAATTTGTTGCCAGGTGTCATCGCTGCTGCCATCATTAACCATGATGACCTCGTAGTGGTAATCCAATTTTTCAAGACTTTGTGAAATTTCCTCTGCAAGCCTGGCGATATTGCCTTGCTCGTTATACAGAGGTGTGATAATGGAAACTTTATTAATCATCGTCGATAATTTTAATCAGGTTTAAATTTCTGCCATCCTGTGCATTTGGATAGGTATAAAAAACTTTAATATCCCGGTGATTTTGCCCGATTATCTCCAGGCCGGCATCATCAGTAATGTAAAAAACCCCCGGTTTTGGAGTGTCTTTTTCTATCCTGATAATATCCCATTTCTCACGAGTCATCACGTAAGATGCTCCATATTGTGTCATTTCAGCATGATAGTAATACACACTATCATCTTTCGTAATCCTGGCAGTTTCGATGGCATGTTTTTCGTAATTCTCGTAATCAACTCCGCGCTGAGGCCAAATAAAAAAACCAAGCGCCATGCGCCCTATAAGCAGTATTATAACGAAAAGCATGAGCCGTTGGCTTTTGATTTTCCAATAAAAAAATGTAAAAACAAGCCCTAACATCAATAGCAAAATGCTTTTTGAAAATACCATCGGGACTTTACTAAAATCAGGTACGAACGGAAAGAAAAGAAAACTAAGCGTGAGCAATGAAGCCAAACACAGAAGGACGAATTCAAGAATTTTTGAGCCCTTTTTGTTTTCTGCTTTATTTTTAAGGTAAAAATATAATGATGGCGCAAGTATCATGGGCACAAGCATCATAATGTATTTTGGATAAACATCAGGCGATGTCCAGTATGGGATGATATTGAAGATTACAAGCAGGAGATTAAGTTTGAGAAATTTGTTTTGAGATAAGATTTCCCGGAATCTCCCGGTAAAGGTAAATGCAAGCAAAATAGTCCAGGGGAGATAATGATAAAGCATTTCGAAAGGGAAAAGAAACAGGTGTTTTAAGGTTTGGCTTATACCCTGTTGGACAACTGTTCGTTTGGCAGATTGATCGATTAAAGTATTTATAACATTTTCCAACGAATTGTATTGGTGATAAATAAGGTAATATGTCCCGGTAATGCCAATAAAAACCATGATTCCTGCAAGATGCTTCCAGGTAAAAAGCTGTTTGAACTGTTTTTCGGAAATAAATACCACCAGCAGCGAAATGGCCTGAAAAGCTATTGACGGCAGCCCTTTGAGCAAAAATCCAAAAGTCATCATTAAGTAAGAAAGCAAGAACAGGCTGAGGTATTTTTTTTGTCGGAAGTAAAAAACAATAAACATTATTCCGCTATAGCTTACCCACGAAAAAGTAGTGTCGATGTAGCCAAGCCACGATTCCCAATACAGCAGTCTTCCTGATGTTACCAGCAAAAAGGCGGTTAAAATTCCGGCCTGTTTGCCCAGCTCACGACTCACAAACCAATAAACGGTAAGGCCAAATCCAATTATCGATATCACGGTTGGCAGTCGGAGAACAAATTCGCTGAAGCCAAAGGTTTTAAAAAACACAACCAGTATCCACGAAAATAATGGAGGCTTGTTGTAATAAAATTCCCCGTTTATCGTGGGGGTAATGTAATTGTCGCTAATCATCATTTCGAGGGCAACGAGTGCGCGGGTGGCTTCATCAACCGCGAAAAAAATATTTAACTTTCCCAGGTTGATCAAAAGAGCCGGAATAAGTAGCAAAATTCCCGTGATGTAAAAAAAATTCGGGCTTTTTCTGAGTTTTTCAAGCATCTGATTATTATTAATTTTCCAGGTATAAAATTCTTTTATTTTAATTTGTTATTTTGGATGCTGTAATAAATGCCCCAAAGCGAAACAAATGCTGTTATCAAATAAAACAAAAGGCTGAGGGCAATCGAATTGCTGACATCGAGCCCCATCAATTCGGAACCAAATAAAAAAGTAACTTCACGAGAACCTATTCCTCCGATGGTAATTGGCAAAGCAGCTACAATGGATGATATCATGAATATGAAAACATATTCGGGGATTTGATATGAAACCCCGATAGAAAACAGGATAAAAATGGCTGAGATTACCTGCGATAACTGGACAACAAAAGATTGCCCAAGTGTTTTGAAAAATATTTGTGAATAGCCCGAAAACAGTTGCCTGATAAAGATGTAGAATGAGAGCACAGCAACAGGAATCAGCAGCCATGCAAAATTCAGCCAGGCCAGGGGTAGCGCTATAAATGCCGACAAGCCCGATGCCAGGCAAAAAAGCGCCAGCAAGCCCATCAAACGATCGATGAGGATGCCCCAGAAAATCTTTTTTGCTTTTATCCCAAAGCGTTTGTTCAACAGGTAGATTTTATATCCATCTCCACCTATGCCACCTGGCAGAAATAAGTTGTAGAACATTCCAAGGAGGTAGAGCCTGATGTTGAAGGCATTGCTGATTTGAATACCTGTAGCATAAAGAAATTTATTGAGCCTGTAAGCCGACACCAATTTTGAAAACACAAAAAATGCCAGGGCAATGAGTAAATAGGCCGGCTTAACACGATGAAACACATCCATTAAAGCCTTTGTGTCGATTTTGTAAAACACAAATCCAATGATAGCAAGCGATAGTAAAATCTTTGCTGCTGTTGTGATATGTTTATTGATTTTGATTTTCAAGGCACGGATTTAGATTAAACAATGTTGCATGTAATTGCAAGAAATAATTGCTGAAATTAAAATTTATTATGTAGCGCCGAATATAGAGTAGTAAACCTCCGCTTAGCCTGTCGGGATTTGGATGCGCCATTCTAATGCTAAATAATTGTGGGTTAACGTGTTGTTTACTCATTTAATCCCAATAAACCCGATCATCAAAAATTATAACATTATTAAACAAGGTAAAAATTGTATGCTAATCCCGGGGACGATCGTGATTAGCAATGTAAACATTACGTTAATTCGTAAAAATCACATCTTATTATTCGTAGAAGCAATAATTTTGTCGCGATTTTTAAAATTGAATAAAATGAAAAAGCAAAATATAGCCCTTGTGGCACACGACAACATGAAAAGCGATATGGTGGCCTGGGTAAAATGGAATCACGAAAAACTTTCGGGTCAGCGCTTGATCTGTACAGGTACTACAGGCCGTATGGTTAAGGACACTATGGATCGTTCAGCCGAAGGTGATACAGATGAAGATACTGAAATGATAAGGCTAAAATCAGGCCCTTTGGGTGGCGATCAACAACTTGGTGTTATGATTGCCGATGGTGAAGTTGATATCCTGATATTTTTCTGGGATCCAATGGGGCAGCACCCCCACGATGTTGATGTTAAGGCATTGTTAAGGATGGCTGTGCTCTACAACATTCCAACCGCTTCCAATCGTTCTTCGGCCGATTATCTTATTTCATCGCCATTATATACAAGCGATTACGAACCTGCAAAAAAGGATTACCGCGAATATTTGTACCGGTCGATAGGAAGGTAATTGCCCACATTTTTCCCATAAATATTTATCATTATGGTACAGACAAGGCATGCCTTGTCTCCAAATAATGAGACAAGGCATGCCTTGCCTCCAAATAATGAGACAAGGCATGCCTTGCCTCCAAATAATGAGACAAGGCATGCCTTGCCTCCAAATAATGAGACAAGGCATGCCTTGTCTCTACACCAAAAAAAATCATTCAGCCTCCAAAAAAGGATAGCGGTAGTCGGTGGGTGGATCAAAGTTTTCTTTGATTGTGCGTGTTGAAACCCAGCGCAAAAGGTTGAGGTATGATCCTGATTTATCATTTGTTCCTGATGCCCTTGCTCCGCCAAATGGCTGCTGGCCTACTACAGCACCTGTAGGTTTATCATTGATATAAAAGTTTCCGGCTGCATTTTCAAGAATTTCACAAGCCTGTTCGATGGCAAACCGGTCAAGCGCAAAAATGGCCCCGGTCAGGGCATAGGGTGAAGTTTCGTCAAGCAAGTGTAATGTTTCTTCAAACTTCTCATCATCGTAAAGATAAATTGTCAATACCGGGCCAAATATTTCTTCCTGCATTGTAACATATTTTGGATTAGTTGTAAGTAAAATAGTAGGTTCGATGAAGTAGCCAACTGATTTATCGTAGTTTCCACCGGCAATTATTTCGAGCCCGTCTTTTTTAGCCTGGTCGATATAGCCCGTGATTTTATCATAAGAATTTTCATCAATTACAGCATTAATAAAATTGCGAAAATCTTCGGGAGGACCCATTTTAAACGATTTCAGGTCGGCTGTAACAAGCTTCTTAATTTCAGGCCACAACGATTTTGGAATGTATGCCCGTGAGGCTGCTGAACACTTTTGCCCCTGATACTCGAATGCTCCTCTCGATAAGGCCGTTGCCACCTGATCGGGGCGTGCCGATTTGTGAACCATCACAAAATCTTTTCCACCGGTTTCGCCAACAATTTTAGGATAGGTGTTGTGACTCATTACATTGTCGCCAATGGCTTTCCATACTTTTTTAAATACCTGTGTAGAACCCGTAAAGTGCACTCCGACAAAATCAGGATGTTCAGCCATTACTTTTCCACCAACAGGGCCCGAAACGTTTACCATATTAATTACACCATCAGGAAGGCCGGCCTCCATCAATACTTCCATGATAACAGATGCTGAATAAACCTGGGTGCCCGATGGTTTCCAAACCACTACATTGCCCATCATGGCCGGTGCAGTTGGCAGGTTGGCAGCAATTGATGTAAAATTAAAAGGTGTAAGTGCATACACAAAACCTTCGAGTGGCCGTTGCTCAACCCTGTTCCATAACCCTTTTGAAGAAATAGGTTGATCCTGGTATATTTGAGTCATAAATTGTACATTAAAGCGTAGGAAATCGGCAGTTTCGCAGGCGGCATCAATTTCGGCCTGGTAAACATTTTTTGACTGACCCAGCATGGTTGCCGCGTTTATTTTGGCACGGTATGAACCAGAAATTAAATCGGCAGCTTTTAAGAATATGCTTGCCCGTTGGTGCCAGTCCATCGACTGCCATTTTTTACGCACATTGAGGGCTGCATCAATGGCTTGCTCCACATGTTCTTTTTTGCCCATGTAGTAATATCCCAACAAATGCTTTAAATCATGCGGGGGTCGTATTTCAATTTTTTCATCTGTTCTAACTTCTTTGCCGCCAATAAACATTGGAATATCCTTTATTTCCGAACGCATTTTTTTAATCATTGCTTTCACATTTTCGCGTTCAGGGCTGCCCGGAGTGTATGATAACACCGGTTCGTTTTCAGCTATAGGTACGTTAAATAATCCTTTCGACATATTATCTGTTTTTTATTTTTACCAAAAAAAAGTTATGTTTTTTATTTTAAGCTGCAAAACTAATTCAAATTGATTGCCTTAAAATGATTCTAAATAGGGAGTTTTATAAAATTAGTTAATTTGAATCGATAAATCCTCCAGCATCAAGGAGGATATTGTGAAATTTCATTTTCATTAAACACATTCGACTTATTAAACAAGAAAGCAAAAATATGAAGGATAGAACCAGATGTTGAGGGTTTTACGCATAATAATTTTTGTATTGTGGAAAATTTTATTTGAAAAAGTGCTTGCGAATATAAAAGTAGGTATTTCTGTTCCCAACAGGGAAATCAAAAAAAAAGTAGCTAAATTTGGGTAAGCAGCAAATTGGGTAAGGGAAACGAATTTTGTTTTACTTTGCTATCTTAAAAAAATTCAAACTGATTTTTAATAATTGGTTTGATGAAATACTGAGTTTTTTTTTTAAAATTTGGCTGAATAAATTTCTATTGGGGAAAGTTTATGGCCGGGGGGTATTACATGAAAAACTTTTTTACAATATTTTATACTTGTTGTCTTTTACTATTATCCATTTGTGGTAATTCACAAAATATCGACAGCCTTAAATTACTACTCAACGAGGCAGTTGATAAAGAAAATGAAGCAAAACTGCATAAGGATATTGCCATACTCTATATTAAGCACGGAAAATTCAAACTTGCTGAGTTCCACCTTGCAGAGACCCTGGAAATTTACTCAAATGATACCACCACGCTCAACTATGCAAAGACATTGCTTTCGTGTAGTGTAGTTTTTATCAAACAAAAGCTGTTCAATAAAGCATATAGATTTGCCTCAGATGCGGCCCTTATTGCTGAAAGCAATAACTACAAGAAAGTTCGGGCTTTGTCAATTTACAATATTTCCATCATCCTCAAAGAAACCGGGAGGAATGCCGAAGCTGCTTCTTATGCAAAACAGGCTATTTTGCTATTTACCCTATTGAACGATTCGCTGCGTATTGCCTATGCTTATAACAACATGGGAATGATAGCAAAAAATCTGGCGGAATGGGAGGAGGCAAGAGCTTATTATGATACATCTCTGAGTATTAAAAAAAAGTTCGGAAATCCAATTGACGTGCTCAGCACGCTCGGCAATATTGCTGTTTTGTACAAGTGGCTTGGTAATTACGATTCTGCCTATACACTTTTCGACAAGGTAAAAGTGCTGGCAAGGGAATCGGGAAGTACACTTATTCTTGCAGGAAACTATCTCAATATAGCTGAAATGATGGTGCTTAAAGGCGATACCAGCCTGGCTTTATCTTATTTTGACAGTAGTCTGAATATTGCAAAAGAAAATAATTTTCTCGAAATGCAAAGGGAGGTTTACGGAGATATTGCCGGGCTTAATTATGGATTGAAAAATTATAAAAAGGCCTGGAGCTACAAAGGATTATTTTTAGCACTAAACGATAGTATTTTGAAAGCCGACAATGCGCTAACTATTGAGCAGTTGCAGTTAATTCAGCAAAATCATTACAATCAAAGCCAGATTGATGAACTCAAACTTAGAAATTCCAGCCAAAAATTATTCTTCTATTTTGCCATCATCGGTCTTCTAATATTTGTTATAATTCTTGTTTATCTGCGTTCGGTTAAAATAAAAAAAGCCAAAGAGGCCTTAAAAGTTAGTGAGAAAAAATTCAGGATGCTTGCCGAAAATTCTGCCGAAGTAATATGGTCGAGTGATTTAAATTTTCAGCTTACATACGTAAGCCCTTCGGCCGAAAAAATATTGGGCTACAAACGCGAAGACCGTATAAAGAAATCAATGATTGATGTGTTTAGTTCAGAGTCTGTTCAAAATATGAAGAAAGAACTGAAACGGAATCTTGAATTATCTAAAAATCGAAGAAAAGAAAGAAATCCCTTTAGTGTTGAGCTCAAAGGCACACATAAAAACGGGCAGGAAGTGTGGGTTGAGCTTACGGCTGATTTTGTATTCGATGAATATAATCAGCCATCAGGATTGCAGGGTATAGCCCGCGATATTACCGACAGGAAAAGGGCAGAATCGGCCCTTGCCGAGAGCGAAAGAAAATTTGAAGAGCTATTTAATGATATCCCTGATGCTGTTTTTATTACGGGCATTGGCAAATACTCGGGTAAAATCATCGATGTTAACCCCGCTGCTGAAAAACAAACCGGATATGCAAGAGATGAACTATTGCAAATGAATATGCTCTCCGAAATATCAATTATGGTGGATAATAATTTAACTTCTGACAGGGAGAATAATCTTATTAATAATGATAAAATAAAACTTACGGAGCAAAAACGCAGAAAGGATGGAGGATATATTTGGACTGAAGTAGTTGTGCAAAAAATTGTGATTGATGGTAAACCTTTTGCCTTATCAGTATCGTGCGACATTACCGAAAGGATAGGAATTCAAAAGAATCTCAGGGATTCGGAAGCCAGGTTAAGGTCAGTGTTGAATGTCTTACCCGATATTCTGTTTATTTTCGATAAGGATGGGCACTTTCTTGAATACCATACCGACTCACACCAAAAGTTGATTCTTTCGCCTGAAGAGTTTTTAAATAAAAAAGTTGATGAAGTGCTGCCACCCGAACTGGCAAACCTTACCATGATGAAAATCAGGGAAATTTTTAAAACCGGAAAAATCCAGCTGTTCGATTATGTGATTGATATGCCCGAAGGGAAAAACTATTTTGATGTTCGCATGGTAAAAGCCACTGATGATACGGTATTAACCATAGTTAGAAATATAACTGATGCCCGAAAATCTGAACAAGATAAAATACAAAACGAAGAGAAATATAAAACCCTGTTCCTTAATTCGCCATTGGGGGTCTTTAATTTTGATATATCCAGTATTATTCTTAGTTGCAACGAAAAATTTGAAAAAATAATTGGGTCGGGCTTCGAAAAACTTTCAGGATTCAATATTTTGACCCAAGCAAAAGATGTTGAACTGAAAAATGCAATTTCGGAAGCAATTGCCGGGGGAAGTGGCTACTATGAAGGGAATTATAAAGCGGTTACGTCAGGCAAGGTTACCCCTATTAAAGCATTTTTTAAATCCATTTACAACGATCATGGCAAATTTGTTGACGGAATTGGAATAGTTGAAGATGTTACCGAGCAAAAAAAATATGAGGCTAAGCTAATAGATGCGTTAAAAAGAGCCGAACAAAGCGATAAACTCAAGAGTTCTTTCATGGCCACCATGTCGCATGAATTGCGTACCCCTTTGAATACTGTAATTGGATTTGCTGATATTATCGAAGAATCAATGCCCATCGATCAGGTATTGGAGTTTTCAGGTGTAATAGCAAAGAGTGGCCGCCATCTGCTATCCATTATCGAAGATGTACTTGATATCAGTCTTATCGACAGCGGTGAAGCCAGGATGGTTCATGAACGTTTTTTCCTCGCCGAACTTTTCGACTCACTTTATAATACGGCTACCCGTGAAAAAATTACACTCAATAAAGATCATTTAAATATCATCATGAACCTGGATTCTTCTATACGTGATGTAAAATTATCAGGAGATATTAGTAAAATAAGTAAAGTTTTTAATTATTTAATTAAAAATGCCCTAAAATTTACCCGTGAAGGTAAGATTGAGATTGGTGCATACAAAAAAAATAATGGAAACAATTCGGTCGGGATTTTATTTTATGTTAAGGATTCGGGTATAGGTATCCCCGTTGATAAACATGATATTATCTTTGAACTTTTTAGGCAGGGCGATGATTCGAGTACATGCGAATTTGAGGGGACAGGATTAGGTCTTTCCATATCAAAGAGGTTGATACATCTCATGGGGGGCGAGATATGGCTTGAATCGGATCTGGGCAAAGGATCAACATTTTATTTTCAGTTGCCCTTATTGTCGGGTGCATCAAAAGTGGGAACTGTTCAACATAAATACAATAAACCTGAGTTGAGAAACGCGAAAAATATAAATGTCATAGTTGCCGAAGATGACGACACAAATTTTCATCTCTTCAGGTTGTTGCTTACCCGAAAAAAAATGAACGTGATCAGGGCCAGAAACGGTAAAGAGGCACTCGAAATATTGTCATCAGGAAACGAAGTTCACCTGGTATTAATGGATATTAATATGCCGGTGCTCAATGGTTACGATGCCACCAAACAAATTAAAGAGCTTTATAAAGATATTCCTGTTATTGCTGTTACGGCCTATGCCATGTCGGGCGATAAAGCCCGCGCCGAAGAAGCCGGCTGCGATGATTACATTACAAAACCCATCAACAATATTATATTTTACGAAACCATTGCAAAGTACGTGAGTTAATAAGCAGCTTTTAGTTTGGTTGTTAATATGCAATTTAAAGTATAATGATCGGTTTAATTGTAGGTTTGTGAAAATACCGGATTATGAAGATTACATATTTTAAAGATACAGACACTTTATTGGTTAATTTCAACAACAATTTAATTGCAGAGACAAAAGACCTAAACGAAAATGTATTGATTGAGATGGATCAGGATGGAAATATTGTAAGTATGACCATCGAACATGCCCATGAGCATGCTGAAATCGCCAATTTCTCATTCAATCAGGTTGAAAATATGCAAGTCCCTTAATCGTGGTAAATAATCTGATTCAATTTTTGAGATAGTACTCAAAACCAAATATCAAATTTTAGGGTTGCGATCCCCTTCGGGGCTGCGAACCCAAGGGTTTGCAGCCCTGACTGAAGGGAGGGGATCGCAACCCTGGCTCATAGAATAGAGAAAAACATAAGCCAGGAAACCATCGCCAGCAACTCCTGCCGGAATGCCCGAAGTTCTTATGAATCCCATGTCAAAATTCTATCATACAAGTTACCATGCGCTTTTTTTTGCTAGTGATTGCAAGGCAAGGTGAGCCGTATTTTTCGGGCTTTCCAAATCTTCGCCCAAAGAATTAATTTTTTGTTGTTATTTTGCTTTCTGATCATTTAAATGAGAAATGTTATTTTGTGGTAATGAGTGTAGTCTAAAAATCAGTAGTTTGGGAAAGTCCCCTTCGGGGGATTTAGGGGTATTGTGGCTTTTTAGACTGGTCTCAGTAATTATTTTTTCAAAATTTCAATGATCTGGTCAATAAACTTGTTTCAAAAAAGAAAATACAATGGCTTTACTACTTACAAATGCAACTTTCATCCATTGGGAAACCCTTGAATTTACAAACACAAACATTGTAGCCGATGAGGGATTAAAAGGAGATGTCAAATTTTACCAGAATCTTTTTGATATCCCAAATCGAAAAAATTTAACAACGATTGATTGCACCGGAAAATATGTTTGCAAATCGTTTGCTGTAGGGCATCATCATGTTTATTCGGCGCTTTCCCGGGGCATGGGTGCTCCGGCTAAAAATCCTGAGAATTTCTATGAAATTCTGCAATACGTTTGGTGGGCTTTAGATAAGTCTCTCGATCGGGAAATGATCGAAGCCAGTGCTTTGGCCACGGCTATGGCTTGTGCCAGGGCGGGTTCAACCTTTGTTATCGACCATCATGCTTCGCCAAATGTTATCAAAGGATCGCTCGAAATTATTGCCAAGGCCTTCGACAGGGTTGGAGTTAGCCATTTGCTTTGTTACGAAATTACCGACAGGGATGGAGAAGAAAAAGCCGGGCTGGGTCTTGAAGAAACCGATGATTATCTTAGTACAAATCAGGGCTTGGTTGGTTTACATGCATCTTTTACAGTTGGAAATGATACCATGAAACGCGCAGCCGATCTGATGCAAAAGCACAACTCAGGAGTTCATATCCATGTTGCGGAAGATGAATATGATGAACACGCTTGCCTTGAAACCCACCACAAATGGGTTGTTGACCGATTGAATGAATACGGATTATTGGAGTCTTCGAAAAGTATTTTAGCCCACTGTCTGCACCTTGATCAATATGAAAAAGATCAGGTCAGAAATTCACAAGCCTGGGTTGTCGAAAATATCGAGAGCAACCTGAATAATAATGTGGGATATTTCAATGGGAAGGATTTGGGCGATCGGATTTTCCTGGGTACCGATGGTATGCACAGCGATATGATAAGAAGTGCGCAATCGGCATTTTTTGTCGGGCAGCGTCACGATAATATCGACTTTGCTTCAGCATACAGGCGTTTCAGGAATGTACATCGCTACCTGTCTCAAAATAGTTTTTCCGGCGATGCTGAAAATAATCTTGTGATACTTGATTATGATACACCTACGGATTTCAATGCTGATAATTTTCTGGGGCATTTTATTTTTGGCCTCAGTTCTCAGCATGTACGGCATGTAATTTCCAATGGAAAATTGATAGTGAAAGACCGGGAGTTGCTAACAGTGAATGAAGAAGAAGTTCTTGAATTTACAAGGGAACAATCAAAGAAGCTTTGGAAGAGGATGAAAGAACAGCGATAGTCATTGGTGGTCATCCCGAAAAATAAAAAATCTTTGATTTTTGTAATTTTTCGAGCCCGACTTGCCGCCAGCGTAGGCTTTTGTTAAGGCGAGGCAGGGATGCTCGAAAAAATATGAAATCGTATCCCGAAGTTTCGGGATGTTTTTTCGGCATTGATGGTCATTTGGTCATTAATAGTCATTAATAGTTATTAATAGTCATTGGTAGGTATTAAATGAAGAAAAATGACGCGCCAAGCGCAATGACAGCGAAACTAAATAGTGTCTGTCCATAAAGTCGATACTTTCACTTGCCCCGGGTTTTAACCCGGGGATTAATGAATTTAGCAATGCCTCCCCCGCTTTTTCGCTGTCAATGCCGAAGGCATTGATAGCGAAAAAGCGGGGGCATTCATCACATCAATTTAATCCACAACCTAAAGGATGTGGCAATTGATATTTCAAAAAAAACTTACTTTAATGACCGACACTAAATAGTGCTTGTCCATAAAGTCAACTATTACTATCCGAGGCCAAAGAATCTCCCGTTGATTTCGTTGACCTGCTTAGCCGGCCCGCTTCGCCGGAGCTACAGCGAGGCGAGCAAGGCTGGTTTGCGTAGATTTTTTTCTGCGAAAATCTGCGTTATCTGCGGGAAACCTGACTAAAAAGACGAATTCTAAATAAATACATTTTTTTTAATAAATATTAAATGGAACAAAACATTTTAGCATACATAGGCTTTACAGCTTCGGTAATTATTGCTCTTTCTATGACCATGAACTCCATCCTTAAATTCAGATGGATTAATCTATTCGGGGCTTCCACTTTTGCCATTTATGGTTTGTTAATCCAGGCTTGGCCCGTTGCTGCTTTGAATGGTTTTATAGTTTGCGTGGATATTTTTTATTTGTATAGAATCCATACCCGAAAAGATCTTTTCGACATTCTCGAAATTCGTGGCGATAACAAGTATCTGCTCAAGTTTCTTGATTTTCATCATAAGGAAATCCAAAAGTTTTTCCCGGGATTTACCTATAAGCCCGAAATGAACACTGTAAGTTTTTTTGTTTTGCGAAATACAAATGTAGCCGGCATCTTTCTGGCGCATCGCGAAAGCAAAGATTCACTGAGGGTGGGTCTTGATTATGTGGTGCCCCAATACCGCGACTACCGCAATGGGAAATTCCTTTACGAGGGATTGCAAAAAAGGTTTGTGAAGGATGGTTTTTGCAGGGCAATTTCCAAAGGTATCAGCCCGAAGCATGAAAAATACCTGAAACGAGTTGGCTTTGCCGAAATCGATGAAGGCTTGTTTGTTAAAGAATTTCCTAAATGTATCTCATAATAATTTGTGGCCATGGATTTAATAGTTAAAAATGGGAAAATTGTAAATTGTGATGGTGAGCGTGAAGCCGATATTTTTGTGAAAAATCAAAAAATCGAAACAATAGCTCCTAATATTCAGATCGAAAATCAAAAAATCCAAACCATCGATGCAAGAGGGAAGTACATTTTTCCCGGTGGTATCGATCCCCACGTTCATCATCAGTTGCCGACACCGGCCGGCCCTACATCCGATGATTTTTATAGCGGAAGTCGTGCAGCGCTCTTTGGATGTACCACCACCATCATTGATTTTGTTACTCCACATCGCGGGCAATCGCTTACCGATGCTTTGAAAGCACGCCTGGGTGAAGCGTCTAAATCCATAATCAATACAAGGCTTCATGTAAGTCCTGTTGAGTGGCGATCATCCACCGAAGGTGAAATTTTAGATTGTATCCAAAACCATAACATCAAGTCGTTTAAATGTTATATGGCATATAAAAATAATGTTGGCCTCGATGATGATTCACTTTTTAAGGTGATGAAAGTGGTAGGGAAGGCCGGAGGCCTGGTAACGCTGCATTGCGAAGATGGTGATGAAATTGAAAAATTAAGGACAAAATACTTTGATGAATCGCTTCCCGGGCCGGAGGCGCATGTAAAATCCCGTCCTCCCAAACTTGAAGCCAAAGCAGTAAAAAAAGCAATCGGGCTTGCCGCCAAAGCCAACTGCCCGATTTATATCGTTCATGTTTCCTCGGCTCAATCGTTACAACTAATAAAGGCAGCACAGCAGGCCGGCCAAATAGTTTATGCCGAAACGTGTCCGCAATATCTTTTACTGGATCAATCCAAATACCTTAGCGAATTCGAAAAAGCTGTAGCTTTTGTCATTAGCCCGCCATTGCGGAATAAGGAAGATAATTTGGCTTTGTGGCAAGCACTTGCCGATGGGGCGGTTTCTACCGTGGGTACCGATCATTGTCCGTTTATGCTTTCGCAGAAAATGGCAGGCAAAGATGATTTTAGGAAAATCCCCAATGGGGCAGGGGGTATTGAACACCGGATGGCTTTGCTTTATACTTATGGTGTATTGGAAAATAAGATCGATTTGAAGAAATTTGTAGAGATTACTTCTACCAACGCAGCAAAAGTTTTTGGACTTTATCCCCAAAAGGGAATTATTGCCGAAGGCGCTGATGCTGATTTGGTAGTCTGGAATCCTGAAACTGAAAATACCATTAGCGTAAACACACATCACCAAAATTGTGATTTGAATATTTATGAAGGATTCAAAACAAAAGGCACCCCGGAGGTTGTGATCCTTGGCGGGAAGGTGGTCTTGAGTTTAGATGGTAGAGGATAGAGCCCCGAAAAATAGAAAATTTTCTCCAAAGGAGTCCTTCGGACAATTTTCGTAATTTTTCGAGGGTGCTCGGGCAAAGCCCGGCAGTTAGAAGTTAGAGGTTAGAAGTTAGAGGTTAGAAGTTAGAAGTTAGAAGTTAGAGGTTAGAAGTTAGAGGTTAGAAGTTAGAGGTTAGAAGTTAGAGGTTAGAAGTTAGAGGTTAGAGGTTAGAGGTTAGAGGTTAGAGGTTAGAAGTTAGAGGTTAGAGGTTAGAAGTTAGAGGTTAGAAGTTAGAAGTTAGAAGTTAGAGGTTAGAAGTTAGAGGTTAGAAGTTAGAGGTTAGAGGTTAGAGGTTAGAGGTTAGAAGTTAGAGGTTAGAAGTTAGAAGTTAGAGGTTAGAAGTTAGAGGTTAGAAGTTAGAGGTTAGAAGTTAGAGGTTAGAATTTAGAGGTTAGAAGTTAGAAGTTAGAGGTTAGAAGTTAGAGGTTAGAAGTTAGAAGTTAGAGGTTAGAAGTTAGAGGTTAGAAGTTAGAGGTTAGAAGTTAGAGGTTAGAAGTTAGAGGTTAGAAGTTAGAGGTTAGAGGTTAGAGGTTAGAAGTTAGAATTTAGATGTTAGATGCTAGAGGTTAGAAGTTAGAGGTTAGAAGTTAGAGGTTAGAAGTTAGAGGTTAGAATTTAGATGTTAGATGCTAGAGGTTAGAATTTAGAGGGTAGAAATTAGAGGTTAGAAGTTAGATATTAGAATTTAGAATTTAGAGGTTAGAAGTTAGAGGTTAGAAGTTAGAGGTTAGAAGTTAGAGGTTAGAATTTAGATGTTAAATGCTAGAGGTTAGAGGTTAGAATTTAGATGTTAGATGCTAGAGGTTAGAATTTAGAGGGTAGAAATTAGAGGTTAGAAGTTAGAGGTTAGAAGTTAGAAGTTAGAGGTTAGAAGTTAGAGGTTAGAAGTTAGAGGTTAGAATTTAGAGGTTAGAATTTAGAGGTTAGAATTTAGAGGTTAGAAGTTAGAGGTTAGAAGTTAGAATTTAGAGGTTAGAAGTTAGAGGTTAGAAGATAGAAATTAGATATTAGAAGGTAGAATTTAGAAGGTAGAATTTAGATTTGTTTTCGCCACTATTAGCGAATAACCCATTAACAAATAACCTATTAACGAATGCCGAAAAAACATCCCGAAGCTTCGGGATTTGATTTCATTTTTTTTCGAGCATCCCTGCCTCGCATTAGCAATAGCCTACGCTGGCGGCAAGGCGGGCTCGAAAAGTAATATAAATTGTCCGAAGGACTCCTTTGGAGAAAATTTTCTACTTTTCGGGATAACCATTAACGAATAACCTATTAACGAATAATGCCGGGCTTTGCCCGTGCATGCTCGAAGCTCTGCTTCGGCACCAATTCCCAATAACAATTAACGATTAACCAATAACGATTAACGAATAATGCCGGGCTTTGCCCGTGCATGCTCGAAGCTCTGCTTCGGCACCAATTCCCAATAACAATTCTACCCCAAATTAACCCGCTCCCGGTTTCTCTTTACCATATTTTCCAAAACCTTTGCCGGGTTTTCAAATTTATTGGCCAGCATCATAGCCGCGATGATGTATGGTTTGTAACCTGCTTGAATGTAGGTTTGGATGCGATATTTTTCAAAAGTCTCTGCTTTTACTTCTCCATTTTTACAAGATATTCCTGAAATATCTGCCGGAAGGCAATGCATGTAGAGCGCGTTTTGATTTTTGGTCAATTTCATTTTCGTTTTGTCATATTCCCAGTTTTTGAATTTCGCATTGTTGGCCAGGCAGCTTTTTTCGAGTTCACCAAGTCCTGCCATATCTTTGTTCTTTAGCAGTTCGGTGCGCTGCTGCATAATGTGAAAAGGAGCCCAGCTTTTTGGATAAACAATATCGGCATCTTTTACAGCTTCTTCCATGGAGTTGCTCACATTGAATGATCCACCGCTGGCTTTTGCTTGTTTGCCGGCTAGTTCAACTATTTCAGGTATCAGTTCATATCCTACTGGATAGGCCAGTTCCACATTCATTCCAAAGCGTGTCATCAAAGTAATGATGCCCTGTGGGACAGATAGCGGTTTGCCATAGCTTGGAGAATATGCCCAGCTCATGGCAATCTTTTTTCCTTTCAGGGCTTCGAGTGAGCCAAAGTAATTCTTAAGGTGCAAAAGGTCGGCCATCGACTGGGTGGGGTGATCCATGTCGCATTGCAGGTTAATTATTCCCGGGCGTTGCGGAAGCACATTTTTTTCAAAACCTTCATCAAGTGCTGTGCCCACTTCACGCATGTATTTATTTCCTTCGCCGAGGTACATGTCATCGCGGATGCCAATAAAATCCGACAGGAAAGAAATCATATTGGCAGTTTCACGCACCGTTTCACCGTGTGCAATCTGCGATTTAGTTTCGTCCATATCCTGAACTGCCAATCCCAGTAAATTAGATGCGGATGCAAAGGAAAAGCGGGTACGTGTCGAATTATCCCTGAAAATGGAAACAGCCAGTCCTGAGTCGAAAAGGCGGGGCGAAATATTTTGGTTCCTCATAAGTTTGAGGGTATTCGCAATGTCGAGGATGGCCTTGAGATCGGCCTCGCTCTTTTCCCAGGTTAGAAGAAAGTCATTTTTGAAAAGGTTTGTATCGTATCGAGATATGTTGGAGATGTTTTCCTGAATGGTCATGTTTTGAGAGATTAGATGTTGGATGTTAGAAATTAGATGATAGAGGTTAGAAGTTAGAGTTTAGAATTTAGAGTTGATTTATTCCCTGTTCAATTCTTTAGCGAAAGCGGCATAAAATGCGGAGGCTTTCACGAGATCATCAATCGGGACTTTTTCGTTGGGGGCATGTGCCAACACCTCGTTGCCCGGGCCAAAGCCAATGGTAGGGATGCCATACATTCCGTTTATAGTAACTCCGTTGGTCGAAAAGGTCCATTTGTCAACAAGTGGTTTTTTATCGAAAACGGCTTCGAAAGCATGAACGCCTGTTTGTACAATCTCATGGTTTTCAGGGATTTTCCAGGTGGGATAGTATTTTTCCATTCCGTATTCTAAGCCGGTCCAGGCCTTTTCTTTATAATCCAACACTTCCACTTTGGCTTTCATCCCTTCGATGAGGGCTTCCACTTCTTTTACTGCCGATTCTTTGGTTTCGCCCCAGGTTAAGCGGCGATCTAAGTGGATACGTGCATAGTCGGAAACGGCGCATAATGATGGGCTTCCCGAAACAATCTCAGAAATGGTAACACTTCCTTTCCCCAAAAACTCATCAGTTTTAAGCCGTTCATTTAATTTTTCAATTTCCAAAGCTGTGCGCGAAGCCATGTAAATGGCATTTTTCCCGCGTTCGGGCGCTGAACCATGTGAGGAGATGCCATAAAAATGCACATGCATTTCCATCCTTCCACGATGGCCGCGATAAATATTCAAATTCGTGGGTTCGGTGCTTATGGCGAAATCCGGCTTAATGCCTTCTTCCTCGATGATGTATTTCCAGCAAAGGCCATCGCAATCTTCTTCCATCACGCTGCCAACAAAATAAATGGTGAGGCCATCTTGCAAACCAAGTTCTTTAATAATTTTCCCGGAAGTTATAAAAGCTGCCGGCCCGCCTTCCTGATCGACGGTGCCGCGGCCATGCACAAAACCATCCTTGATTTCCCCGCCAAGGGGATCGAAATCCCAATTTTCAAGATTACCCATATCCACGGTATCCGTATGTCCATCGAAGGCAAGGATTTTTTTTCCATTGCCAATCCTGCCAATTACATTGCCCAAGCCATCAATCCGTACTTCATCAAATCCGGCTTCTTCCATTTGCCTTTTCAGTTCGAGCTGAACGAGTTCTTCCCCACAGCTCAACGATTTTATTTTTACGAGTTTTGATAAATTGTTAGCGGTGTAATCCCGATATTTATTTGCTAATTCATTAATTTGATTTGCCAAAGTTTTTTCCATTTGTATTTTAATATGCCACTGATGCACGGATAAAATAATGTTTCTCCTATAAGTACTTCAAACATGCATTAATGTAGGTGTTAAAAACTATAATTGTTTGCCCGCCCTTATGGCGGGATCATTTTAATTTATAAACTATTTTATCAATAAAATTTTGTCTGCAAAGATAAATTCTTCTGCAATGACTTTTACAAAATAAATTCCATCGGGTTGATCGGATAAATCGAAGCTTAAAATATCAGAGGTTTGCCCGATCGTGTAATTTCTTACTAATTTTCCATGTGTGTCAGTTACAGTAATTGAGAGCCTACCAAATATTTTTTCGCGTATTAAATTTATTATTCCATCTGTCGGATTCGGATAAATGCTAAATGGACGATCATTAATACATTCTATCCCTGTCGAATTGATGGAGATACTTTTGATGGCAGAAATACCATTTTGGATAAAATTTCCCTGTTGCGGTTTATCACTTTCAAAATCAAGATCAAGCAGGGCTTCTTTATTTTCGGAAGGTCGGTAAAGTTTAAAGGTTATTTCTTCGTTTGCCGTAAAGCCATCCGGAGTTTGTGTGGTTTCATCATCAGCGAAAGCAAGCAAAAGGATGTTTTCATTCAGGTTTTCAATTAAAGTTATACCGGCACACAAGCCTGAATTTGTAAAAAGTCCTATCACATCTCCGACCCTTAATCCTGAAGATGGGAGGATTGTTTCCTGTAATACGATCAGATGAGATGAACCTGTATAAATGATTTCATTCCAGGGCGTATCAATTTTTGGTGAAGGATTTTTGGTTAAAGAATTTGCATGCTTTGTGCAATCAGGATATGTAAATTCATCATCCTGATTGGTTGACAGCCAGTATGATTTTCCTGCTTCGAGCTGGACGAGCGATTGGATGTTGTACTCCGGCCAGTAAACTTCGGTTGAGGCAATGCCTTTAATTATATTCAGTCCTGAAAGTTGGCCGGATATTGCCTCTGCAGGAGCGCCACATGGAGTTAATACCGGAATTAGATTCCAGCCAGAATCCAGGTTAACCACCGGATTTGAAATTGGTTCGCCAATCAATTCAAGGGTGATGTCATTCAGGGTTTTAATTTTGTAACCGGTATGATAATTCCAATTTTGTATGGTATTGGTTCCGGTTTCGGGATAATAAATAGCTGTTGCCGACGACATGATCACGAAATCGTCCTGATATGGTGCAAAAATATTTTCCACATTTTTGTTTGTGGGGTTTATATAGCTTGAAATGCCGCTCCATCCTGCCGGGATAAATACTTCATCAGTGATGTAGGAGCTTGATTCAAGGCTGATAACTTGTGAAAGTCCGTTGGGGTAAAACAATCCATCGTTTTGTGGAAAGGCATTGTTGTAAGTTGCTGTTGCAGGATATTCTGATTGGTTTGCCTGACGATAAACTTTCCATACCAGTTGTTCACCGCTAACAAAACCATCCTTTTCATTGGTGAAATTATCATCTCCAAAAGCTGTGATTACAGTCTCTTCCCTTCGAAACTGAATGGCGCCGCCACAAGCCATATTACCTTCATCATTTTCATAAAAAACTCCAAGGTAATCGCCATAGTCAAGGGGTTCATCATTAAATTGAGGGTCGAGGCCATCGGGTATCGAAATGTTGTGTGAAGTTGGTGTAAAGTTGAAATCCCAGCCGGGAGGCAAAGGATATTCAATGGGTATCAGGCTGAAATTGCTGATGGTGGTTTCATTTGTAAGGATTTCAATATTTGAAAAATCCTGTGGTTCAAATCCATTTTTTGAGCAAGTGATGTTATAAATTCCCGGCGGAATGTTTTCGATCAGATAATTGATGCCAGGATTTATTTCACCGTTTGTGTTTGTTGAGTAGCTGAATATCCCATTTGTTGCAATAATAGTGGCATCAGCAAGAAATTCCCCATTGCCTGAATGGGTAACAGCCCCGCTTACCGAACCTGCTTCAAGTGCCGGAGAAATAGTGATGTGGTAGTCCTGGCCGTTATTGTTATTCCAGTTTCCATCATCAAAACTTATCACAAAATCCATTTGCGAAACTTCCTGAACAGGATTATTAAATGGTCCGATTTCGATGGTCAATTGATTGGCCGGATTTGGCCCTTGCATTGGTGATTGAACAGCAGGCCCGCTTCCGCCAAACAAATAAGTGCCTTCGGGCCAATACACCTCGTTAGGATTATTCCATCCATCAATTCCCCAATGCAGCTTTCCTGAAACCTGTGCCTGGTTTACAGTTATGGTGATAGTTTCGTTTTTGGTAGGTTCCGATGGCGACCACTGGATAATATCCGTGCCCCCGGGACCAATATTAATCACATAATTCTGGCCATTATTATTGTCCCAGGTGTCGTCATCATAATGAATAACAAAACTTACATTATAAACTTCCTGATCAGGATTGTTGAAAGGCCCAATTTGAAGGACAAGTTGGTCATCTCCGCTTGGTTCGTTAAACGGTGTTTCAACAGCCGGGCCGGTTCCACCAACCAAAAATGTTTCCAATGGCCAATAATCTTCGATGGGTTGGTTAAAACCGTTTACCCCCCAGTACAGGTTTCCGCCCTGGGTGGCGTTATCGATAATAATGGTAATCACATCTTCATTGTCGGGTTCTTCGGGTGTCCAGGTAATGTCGCCCTGGCCGCCTGGTGAATCTGTTCCCACATATACATGCTGAATGGGGGTTTTAAAGGTGTTTCCATTCATGTCCGTAGCTTCAATGTAGTAATCAACAAGTGTTTCCGAAAGGCCTGCAATTTCAGCCCAATATTGGTACGCAATGTAATCGGGCATAATAAAGAAATCAATGTCGGGATTATTGGTAACATTTCCTGCCGGGAACAGGCGGCTTTCCATGGCAAGGGTCTGCCATTCGCCCACACCTGCTCCCCCAGCATAAATATCGTTGGCAGCATCATCCAATGGATTTACCCCATCTTCATCAGTACGGTATTTTAGTACTACATTTTCAAGGCCACTTACATCAAAAGCAAAAGTCCAAACTGTAAAGTCGCTTGAATTTTGATGTTGCTGATAGCCATAAGTGGGTCCAAAACCTGTTCCGCCGGGATTGTATGGATAGCGTTGTGGAATGAAAACCGATGGTGGTGTATTGTCAACCCCGGGATTTGCATTGATCACCAGATTGGCATAATCAACAGCAATGTTTGCCGCCAGCGATTGTTTTACTTCCATGTCGAGGGAAGTGCCAAAATACATGTATCCGCTTGTATATCCAGGTAGCAGGTGATGCCAAGCTTTAGCCACTGCTGAAGCGCTACTTCCAGGTTCAACCACATCAGCAACAGGAGGTGTTCCGGCAATATCTTCGGCCATAATCACATAGTTTTCTGCGGCAACCAGCACAGCCCAGTTACGGGCATCTTCGGTCCAGCCATTGGAGTCAAATTCGTAATTTCCGGTGTACATGGGCCAATTCCAGTTGATAAATTGCGGATGCCCCCAATCGTTGGCGGCATTCACCCATGAGCCATCTTCAACGCGGACAACATCATCGGCAGCTACTGGATTGTTGGCTAAAAATTGTTGAACGGTTGTAGGAACATATCCCTGGTTGGCTGCAGCCTGGGCAAATTGTGGAACAGAATTCTGGTAGTAATCGTAACCTCCGCCCCAGGCATTGTCGCCATCGTGAGCCATCAAAACTATGCTCGGTTGGGCGGGGTTGTCGAAGGGTGCAATGTGCGAATCAATTTCGCCCGTACCCATCAAAGCATAGCCATTCATATAACTCAAAACATCATCCATCGGCACTACAGTTATTTTAAACACTTCGCCTGTTTCGGGATCGATGTATTGTGCTTTGTGTGCCTGGTAGCAATATGGAGCCGCGAATGTGCCACCACGGCCGTCAATTTGGCCACTCCACCAATTCGACCCGATGGTTGTAATTATATCTGCTCCATTGGGAGGATCGATATTGCATCCTGAGGTTCCAAACGAAAGTGGATAATCAGATAAGGTGCGTGCCAGATGACTGTTGGCAATCACACTCCACTCGAAGCCTTCTTCTGCCAGAACTTTAATAATTCTTTCACTGAACGAACATTCGGATGGCCAGAAACCTTTTGAGTAATCGGGAGAAGTGCCAAAATTTTGCTGGTAAATATAACGGTGGGTCTGGATTTCTTTGGCCAGCACCCTTTCACTAACCAGCGGTGCAATGGCATGATGAAATGTGAATCCTACCACATCCAGCCGGGGATGGCCACCGGAAGTTTGCCAGTTGCGGGCCGTAACAAAATTGTTTTGCCAGCCGGCGGCATAGCCCCATTGTCCGGCTGCCGCAAGACTGTTTACGTTTTCAAGCAGGCAGCCCGAATAATTCACCTGGGCTCCGGCATCAGGCAGGCCGAGAAGGGTTTCAACACCATCCCTGGTGCGCCATTGGTAAACTGCTTTCCTGTCGTCTTTACCAAAAATTTCTTCCAGATTATTCAGCGGGTGAGCTTGTCCATCGGGATAAATGTTTCCGCCGTTTGATTTTAAATATTGCGATTCCCACACATCCTGGTATTGCGAGGGCGACCATTGGCTTTGTTCGGGCCAGTAAATGGGTTGTTGCAAATGCCAGAGATAGGTAGTGTGAACCTGGCTGTAAATGCCGTTGATCATGAAAAGAAAAAATAAGGAGGTAAATAATTTTCGCATTTTATTTTATAATTTGATTTAATCTGAAAAAGTATTTCGATTGACTGATTTTTTAATCCGGAGCCTAACAATATTGGTTCTACTACTTTTTTTGTGGATGTAAATAATGGCTATCACTGTAAACAGATTTCTCCTTTCAAAACTTCCCCGAAGGATCGGGGCAGGCTGCTTCGCTGCGTTTTATAGTCGAAATGACAAGGCTAAGGCTTAAATCCACCCTAACAAACCCACCAATGACGTGTCATTTCGAAGGAGTGCAGTCCCGCACGTGCGGGAAGAAATCTATTGACAAATTTTTGTCACCAATAATTACGAAATCATACATACTTTACTTTCCGCTAAATTCGCAGTAATACCACAAAATTAAAGATTTTTAATTCCCGTAAGGCTATATATAGAAATCAAATATCAGGTTCGTTTCTAAATTTCTGTTTATGAGTGTGAAAGGATGTCGCTTTATTCAGTAAATCATAAAACATGGATTCAAAAATTTGCAGATGAATATAAAGTTGATGGTGCCGGGATTGGTGGGAATACCTTGCTAAAAATTTGTGCAGAAATTTTTTTTGTTTTCCATCTCTTGCTTTGAATATTTGTATTGGATAATATTTTGAATGTGTTTGGCTTTTTTAAGATTAATTGGCCACGGCCTTGTAATCTTATCGGATGTTATTAATTTTGCCATTATTCAAAAATTTTAAAAGAAATCAGTTATGAAGAAAGTTACATTTTTATTGACCTTAGCATTATTTTTTGGGCTCAACGGGTTTTCACAATCATCTTCACCGGAAAAAAATACAATTAACAAAACGGATGAAAACGGATTGAAACAAGGGTTCTGGGAGGAAAATATTAACAGGTCGAAAGTAGTCGGGAACTATATTGATGACCAGCGGAACGGAACCTGGGTTTATTATCATCCCAACGAAATTATTCAAACCCTGCAAAATTACATCATGGGGAAAAAAGAAGGATTGTTTATTGAAATTGATAAGCGCGGGTATTTTGTTTCAGAAAAATATTACAAGGCTGATCAGTTGCACGGGCCCTTAAAAAAGTTCGAGCGGGGATCACGATTGATACTCCAGGAGAATTATAATATGGGGAAGCTTGATGGTGTAAAAAAGACTTTTTATAGTACAGGTAAACCACAGGAGGAGTCACTCTACGTGGATGGCGTAAAACAGGACACTTCAAAATGGTACGGCCCCGATGGGAATATTATTGCTGAATATTTATATAAAGATGGATTGTTTGAAGGTTTTCAAAAAACATTTCACGGGAACGGGACAGTTAAAACAGAGGAATTTTGTGTAAATAATGTAAAAGAAGGCCCTGCTAAAGAATATTTCGAAAGTGGAAAAATAAAATTAGAAGGAACTTTTAAGGATGATTTGAAGGATGGAATCTGGATTGAATATGATGAAGAAGGAAATGTGCTGAACGAAACCAAATATAAAAAAGGCGAAAAAAAATAAAGCATTTGTTACTGTGAGAAAAGTCATTAACCCTTTCCGAGGCCTCGAAGGCTACAACTGTTTTGGTTGTTCGCCCGATAATAAGTTTGGATTGCAACTGAGTTTTGTTGACGAAGGCGAATACCTTACGGCAAGCTGGACACCAAAAGAATATTTTCAGGGATACAATAACATGCTGCACGGAGGCATACAATCCACGCTCATCGATGAGATTGCAAGCTGGTATGTTTATGCCAAGCTGAAAACTGCGGGCGTTACATCCAGGCTTGAAGTGCGATACAAAAAGCCGGTTTATACCAACAAAGGCGATATTAAGCTGAGGGCAAAATTGTTGGGGATGCAGCGAAACCTTGCAAATTTCGAAGTTGAGCTATTCGACAATGATGGGGTTTTGTGCGCTTTCGGGAATGTGCAGTATTTTACTTTTAACGAAAAGGTTTCACGCGAAAAATTCTGGTATCCAGGTGGGGAGGCTTTTTTTGAAGAGTAAGTTTAGTTTATAAAGCCACAACCTGTCCCGATCTTTCGCATAGCCGTCAGGCTAAGGCAAATATTTGCAGATTTCCATAGCCCGATCCTTTAGGTTCGGGACTATTGAAATTCTACGAATCCGTTTGAGTAGGGCGTTTACGCCCTTTTAAAGTTTTTCCCAATTTTTCAGGAAAGGCCGTGAACGGCCTCGTCAAATTTCATTGAACGCATTTATCAACCCTGCGCTAAAGTACAACCTGTCCCGCTTGCAGGAAGGCTATGGATTCTCACTTGAAATAAACCCGCATAAAATTTCTTAACCTGACGGCTATGCGATCTTTCGGGAGATGCACGGATGAAAAATAAATGTGAAAAGATTTCTCCTTCCAAAACTTGCTACGCTAAGTTTTTCCAGTCGAAATGACAAAGACCGGGGGTTTGTATGGGGTGGGTAAAAGTGGGCGCGAAGCGCCCACTTTTACCCACCCCCAAATCACCCAAATCCATGTCACCTCGAAGGAGCGTAGCAACTGAGAGGTCTCTCTCACAAAGTTTACCCCAACCTCCTACAAATAGTTGTCCTTAGTAACCGCCAGCTGGTGGTGAGGAATCTGTTAAATTGACTCGGATAGTGGTGATTTTAAATATAGGAATAATTGATTTGAGATTTCAGATTTACAATTGCACACAAAGTTTCTCGAAAAATTCAGCCCAAACAAGGTCGGTTGATTTTTTCCCCATTCTTACAATTACCACATTTTTTTCAGGGTCAACATAAATATATTGTCCAAGCATCCCTTTGGCGAAAATAGCCCCGTCTTTCTTCACTCGCCATTGATAGGTGTATGGATAGCCCTGCGAATCTTTCGAATTGTTGATGATGGCCATTGATTTTTCAACCCAAAATTCAGGCACAATTTGCTGTCCGTTCCAATTCCCGCTGTTGAGATATAATCTGCCAAATTTGGCGAAATCCCTTGCCCTCGCATTGATACAGCAAAATGCTTTGATTTGCTTGTCTTTTTTACTGTCGATGCTCCAGCTTGCATCGAACTCCATGCCGAGAGGTTTCCAGATTTTTTCAGAGAGATAATTGTTTAATTGTTTGCCGGTGCTTCGCTCGATGACCATGGCCAGCAGCAGGCTGTTCACGCTCAGGTAGTCGTATTTTTCGTTGGGTGGGCTCTCGATTTTTAATTTTGAGATATATTTTGTCAGGTTGCGGCCATAATAATACCTGGCCATGTCGGCGAAAGGATTGGCGTAACCTTCGTTGAATTTAATTCCCGAGCGCATGTTCAGCAAATCCTCGATTGTTATTCTTGCAAAAGCAGAATCTTTTTCGAGTAATTCAGGGAGAAATGCTGTTATACTTTGACTTGTCGATTCGATAAATCCTTCATCGATCGCAATTCCTGTTAGTGCCGAAATAAAAACCTTCGATACCGAAAAGGAAGGGATGATGGAACTGTCTTCATAACCTGAAAAATATTCTTCAAATAAAATGGTGTCGTTGCGGATAACGAGGAAGGCCAGGGTTTGATGGTCATCAAGAAAGTCTATAAAGCTTTGTTCGTTATTGTCTTCCTGATAAATTGAAGGCAAACTAAGCTTGTAATTTTTTTCGGCTTGCTTAAAATTAAAGACCTGAGTGTTTGCTTCTATCTCAACTGATGGGAATTTTTTATAATCATTTACATCAGCAAAGTTCCAGTAAAAAAATCTACCCAGATGGCAGGATTGCATTAAGATGCTGGTCAGTAGCAACGCAAAAGTAAATTTTAAGAATCTTTTTGTCATTTAATTTCTGAAATTTTTGGATGCCAAAAGTATGCAATTTGGATAATCTGCAATTCATCGTGATTATCTGTACAAATCAAAAATCACTATGCTAAATGCACGATTGCTCGAAATATTTCCGAATTATTATAAACCCTTTGTTAATAAATTTGGAAAAAAGTATCCAATCATTTAAAAATCTTTAATATACTTTTGTAATCTAATCATCTGTTTCTAATAGACTTCCAATGATAGTTTCAACAATAGAACAAATTGTGCTATTTAGAAATAGAAAAAATTAATTAGAAAGTAAACTTTTAAGTTGATTTTATGTTAATAGAACGTATTTTTGCAGATGTTGATGTTCTTTTAAGTATGAAGTATGAAGAATCTTATGATGCACCGAATGAATTTGGTAAAATAGCAGATCTATGGGATGACGTAGAACTTTTAACTGATTTTTTTACAGAACATGAGGCAATATTAAAAGAGAAATGGAAATGTACTGTTGAAAATGCGGTCTTAATAACCAGGTTAAATGCTTCAATTTTTTTTCGTAAGCTTAATCAAATAAGAAAGATTGAAAACCCCGAAGAAAAATTTGATGCTTTTTTATGTCTTTTTAAACCACTATCTAAAAATCAAGCTACCAAGGATAATATCAATGAAAAAAAAGTACATGTATCAAAAGATTATAATTGGCTGAGACTTTATGCATTGAATTTTGGAGATAGTTATCATATTATAACTGGCGGTGCTATAAAGCTTACTCGTAGGATGGAGGAGGCAGAAAATACGAAATGCGAACTACGGAAATTTGAAAGAGTTCGTGACTTTTTTATTGAGAATGGTATCATAGATAAAGATGGTTTAGAAGACTATTTAATAGAATTAGAAATTTTATGAAGAAAAGAGTTAACACGGAAAAGCTAAAGGACTTAACATCTAAAAAACGTAGTACTAATTGGGAGGAAATTACTCAATGGCATGAAGACAATCATGATTCTGTTGAGCTTTCCACCAAATTTGCAGTTAAAGTTTTAAAGCTTTTAAAGCAAAAATCGATAAGCCAGGTTGCTTTAGCTGAAAAAATGGGAGTATCTCCACAATTTGTAAGTCGAATCGTTAAAGGGAGAGAAAATTTAACTTTTTCAACCGTGCAAAAAATTGAAAATGCCTTGGAAGTTAAAATTATTGATATCGTTTGTAATGAAAATCCAAAAGAAGTCAATCAAACCTCTTCTTCTGAGTATTTCTTTATACCGCTCTATACCAAACCCGCCACTTTATATCAACTTGACACTAATTTTAGTTCAATCCAAGTTGTTAATATGGAGTCAAACCAAGTCTCTTGTATTCAGATTGAGCCAGCAAAATGTTAACTTATGGAGGAAACTACTTTTAATCTTAGATTAGATAATATCTCTGTTGATAATTATTCGTTTAAAAACCCGACAAAAAAATTCAATATAGTAAAGAAGGGTTTTGTTGGGTTTAGTTTTTCCTTCAAATTTGGAGTTAATTTTAATTCCCGGAATCTCGAAATAAAAATATTGTTATTGGGTACCATCAAAGAGACAGAGGAAGAGATTTTAACCTCTCAAGTTACTTTTACCTATAACATAAAAGAATTGGTTGATATCGTAAAGATCGATGACAATTCTCATGAAATGTCTATACCTGATGAATTTCTTGAAGTTCTCATTAGTTTGAGCGTATCAACATTTCGTGGAATTATATATGAAAAGAACATGGGAACATTAATTCAAAATGAAATTATACCCATTGTTGATACTAAATCAATGATTAAAAATATGGATAAAAATAATCATTAGAGTAATATCCATATACTTTTTTCTAATTAAAGCCTCCAGCTAGCTGCTTATTGTATTTTCGCTTTCTTTGCCTTGTTGCGTTGGAATATTTATCTTGATATACCGTCACTGCTCACTATAAAAATAAAAGTACCTTCTTACCTCAAGAAATACATCATTGCCCTGATCATCAACAAAGCAGAGCTTAATGTTTTTGAGTTAAAGCATGTGTATGTCATTAGCTTGATTAAAAAAGTAAATAATTTCGTGAAAATCATAATAACTAAATTTCAATATTTTTGTTGATTATAAAAATGTAAAGCCTATGAAACTTCCGAAGAGTAATTTGTTAAACATTATGAAGCGGAAAGTCGGAAAAGCCCCCGGCGAGCTGCTGCCGGCAAGTGATTCTGCTCACCCAACAAAAATTTCAGTGATTACTTTTAACGATAAAACCTTTAGGAATACTAAAGTTGATGACCCGGATAAAACCCCGGCATTGCTTTCGGATGATACCACCAATTGGGTTCACTTAAGTGGCTTTGAGCAAATTGAAACCTTTAGACGGATAGGTGAAATTTTTCAAATTAATATGCTGGTTATCGAAGATGCCTTGAACCCTGAACATTTACCCAAGGCCGAGGAACTCGATGATCAACTTTTTGTAACTGTGAAATCGCTTACGCATACTTCCAGTGCTCAAGAATATTCTGCAAATCATTTGAGTTTTGTATTGAGCCCCAAACTTATTGTTAGCATATCGCAGCATGAAACGAATATCTTCGATGATTTTATTTCGCGCATCGATCGTGCCGTTGGGAAGGTTAGAACCCGGAAAGAAGACTATATTCTTTATCGTCTCATAGATATTGTAACCGACCACTATTTTTTGGTTTTTGAGGATTTAGAGGAGGAGCTTTTTGTGATGGAAGAAAGCCTTGTGACAGATTCGCTGGAAGACCCTGCCACTAGGATTATCAGGGCTAAAAAGGATATTTTTTATCTGAAAAAATATTTACTGCCCACATCGGAAGCTTTGTATAATATGTTAAAACTGGAATCTAATCTGATTAGAAAGCAAAACCGGGGTTTTTATACCGATGTACTTGACCACCTGAAACATTTGCTGCAAAACCTGGAGGGCTACCGCGAAACAACTACCAGCCTGATGGAGCTTAACATTTCCAACAATGCAAATCGTGGGAACGAGGTTATGAAGACTTTAACAATTATTGCCACCATATTTATTCCACTTACTTTTTTGGCCGGGATTTATGGAATGAATTTTCAATATATGCCTGAGCTATCCTTAAAATGGGGTTATCCTGTACTTCTTGGAGTTATGTTGGCGGCAGGTCTCGGCATGTTTTTTTATATGAAACGAAAAAAATGGTTTTAATTATGAAAAGAATTTTTATGGCTTTTAAAATTTACATGCCGCTTATCTTGTTTTTTTTGGTAGTGAGCCTTCATGCTCAGGTTGCGGAGTTGCCTGATTTTATTAAAAATGATTTTGATAAATATGTTAACGATGGCCTCGAAAAGTGGAATATTCCAGGGGTTTCGGTGGCGATTGTAAAAGATGGTGAAGTGGTGATGACTCGTGGATTTGGCGTACGACATCACGAGGAAAAGAAAAAAGTTGATGAAAACACACTTTTTATGATTGCCTCCAATACCAAAGCATTCACCGGCCACGCACTTGTACTTCTTGAATTTGAAGGAAAATGTAGCCTTGAGGATAAAGTTGTGAAATGGATGCCGGAGTTTAGTATGCACGACCCCTGGGTAACTTCTCATGTTAATATCAACGACATACTTTCGCACCGCCTGGGTTTGGAAACTTTCCAGGGCGACTTTATGTATTTTTATTCCAACCTGACAAAAGAAGATGTGTATGAGAAGTTTCCCCGTATTGTCCCTAACAATGGTTTCAGGGAAGGATACGGGTATTGTAATGCCGGATTTTTCTGGGCAGGCCAATGCATCGAAAGTATTTCGGGCAGTGATTGGAATGTTTATATTGACCAGCACTTTCTGGAACCGCTTGAGATGAACCGTACCCAAATGCTTTCAGTAAATCTTGAACAAGAAAAAAATCTTGCTGCTCCCCATACCTTGCAGGATGGTGCGCTTACAGCATTTCCACATACAAATATTGATGTTATCGGCCCGGCGGCAAGTATGAGTTCTTCTGCCGAAGACTTGAGCCGTTGGCTTATTGCCCAAACCGACAGTGGAAAATATCATGGAAAACAGGTCATCCCTTATGAAGTGATGAAGAATACCCGGAATCCAAGAATATCGCAGGGCAGGTCGGGACATATTTTTAACACCAGCCATTATTCACTGTACGGGCTGGGGTGGGGGATGAAGGATTATGAAGACCTTGAGGTGATTTCGCACTCGGGCGGAATCCTGGGGTTTGTAACAGGCGTAACCATAGTTCCCGAAATTAACCTCGGTATTGTTGTGCTCACCAATTCCGATGAAAACTGGTTTTACGAAGCCCTGAAGTGGGAAATTATCGATGCCTATCTTGATTTACCTTTCAGGGATTACAGCGATGTGTATCATAAAATCTATGAACGGCGTCAAAAAAACAGCCGGGAAAATATTTTAATTTTGAGAGATAGTGTGGCACAAAATAATCCACCATCCATTCCTGTAAATCAATTTTGTGGAGTTTATACAAACGAGATGTATGGCATAGTGAAAATTGTTGAGAATAGCGGGCAGCTCAATCTCGAATTCGAGCACCACCCCGAATTAAAAGCAATATTGGAGCATATCAGCAACGATCGGTTTTTATGTTCCTATTACCCTTCAAGAATGGGAACGGAAGTATTTCCTTTTGAAATAGGAGGTGGAGATGTTGTAAGTTTTTCGCTCAAAGTTGCCGACAGGCTGGAGCACACACGGTATGAGTTTGTGAAGGTGGAGTAGAAATTTGAAACCTTGACAGGGTTGGGTTTAAAGTAAATCTTCGAGTTCTTCCCGGCTTATCTCAGCTTGTTTTAGGATTGAAAAAAATGTTCCTTTAGGCAAGTCTTTGCGATGCATTGGTACAACTACACGAAGATTATTTTCAGCATTAATAAATATTTGATGGCTTCCCTTTATTCTGTCTAGTAAAAACCCCCTTTTCAGCAAAATTTTGTCACTGTTTAGCTGTTTTATCAAACTCTGAGTAAAATGGCTACTACCATAGACCCCCTCTAACTCCTCCGCCAGCTGGCGGAGAGGATTCTTGCGTGCTGGCCGCTGCTGTGGCTAGTGCGGCTGGTCTCCCTTTCCGCCAGCTGGCGGAGAAGGGGTCGGTGCCGAGACGAAGTCTCGTGCATGCACGAGCAAAGCTCGGCAGGATGGGGTAGTGATGATTTGGGATTCAATAATGCCGCCTAAATAATTACAAAATCTTTATAATTAATTTTGGTGTAAAAACAGGTAGTTTTCTCATACAGCAATAGGTAATGAAATGGTGTATTCCAATTTATCATTATCATTAGGGATTTCTTCACCTGAGGCTTCCAGGCTTTCCAAATACAACTCAATGGCCTCTTTGGCCATTTCCATTGCATGGTCAACATTTTCACTGTATGTAACACATCCTTTCAAGGCCGGTACGGTAGCGGTATAGCCCCCTTCGGGTTCCTTTGCCAAAAACACTTTATAAGATCGTTGTTTATACATGGGATTTAAACTTTTTAAAATAGTCTCACAAAAATACATCATTTGCAGCTATAAATCAAAATTCAAAAAATCATCAATCAGGCAGAGGAGATTTTCAGATCATCCTTTTTCTTATTCAATAACTACCTTCTTCACAACATTTGCCTGCTCACTTTTCGTCACAATAGAAATAGAAAATACACCGAATTATTCTCAGTAGAAATTGCAATTTTCCCGGATTATTCTCAGTAGAAATGTTTGCTCATCTGTGAATGAAATAAATAAGTCAAACCCTAACGAAACACTATCTACGAACTCTGACAGGGTTTGAAACCCTGTCAGAGTTTTTTACAAGGATCCCAGGCTTTCCAAATACAACTCAATGGCCTCTTTGGCCATTTCCATTGCATGGTCAACATTTTCACTGTATGTAACACATCCTTTCAAGGCCGGTACGGTTTCTATTTTGACTTTATAATTCTGATGTTTTTTTCGGTTACAACAACGAACTTACCATATAATTCGTCAAGATGATTATTGATGAGGTGTTCCAGGATTTTTATTTTGTTTTTACTGCGCTCATCATCCAGCCTAAAACAATTCCATGATGTCAGACCTCCTGATCCATCTTTTAGAAACCAAATTGTTACACCAATACTATCGTAAAGCTATATCTCGCAAAACTCACTTTAAAGTACTTAGTGTTTCTTGGTGTCTTTGAGTCTTATGCCATAGGCATCACTATGTGAGTGGCTACTTATCAACAATTTGCCACAAAGGCTCGAAGGCTCAAAGTTTCACAAAGTGTATTTTATGCGACAAAACTTTTACGTTACGTTAGGAGTTCTGTATGTATTAGCTTTTGCCTGAAAACCATTTCGCCAAAATCTTTATCGTTTGAAATAATTATCCAACTTTGTTTTTGAGCTAATTTTAGGATTTCAATATCCTTGATGCCCTACATTTCATCATAAATGGACAATACACTAAACCCCATTCCTGATAACCATTTGGCAACATAGGAACCGGTACATTCATCTACGATAAATTTTATTTTGTGTTTTGGCAATGTTTAAGCAGTTTTTTTGTCTAATGGAATGAAAGTATTGCTGTCAAGGGTTTTAGAAGCAAATAGCAGGCAGGCTAATATATCCTCGTAGGTCAACTTTGTGTATTCAGATAAAATCTCATCCGTAGTTGCGCCTGAAGCCATCAAGCCCAAAATATATTGCACCGAAAGTCTGGTGCCCTTGATTATTGGCTTGCCTGCAAGTATTTCGGCATCTATTACTATCCTGTCTAATAAAAATGTGCTGTGCATATCATTTAACCTTTTCGAAATTGTTTCACAAAACTTCAATTTACCACTGCATCCGCCATGCTTTATAAGCCTTTGTTTTGGGGTGTAGTTATTGTTCCAGATTGATTTTAAAGTGGGAAAGTTCAACTTGTAGCTTTACCTTAGCCTGCAAAGCATTAAATACTCTCATTAATGTTTCAATGGTGACATTGCTCGCGTTATTTTCAATTCTTGAGATTTGCGCTTTTTGCACTCCAATAAGTTTCCCCAGGCTTTCCTGTGTTAATTTTCTTTCTTGCCGGGTCTGTTTTATTGCTTGCCCAATTAAATCCATTTGCAATTCATATTCAAACCTGTCTCGGTCAGGGGTGCCAATTTTACCGATAAGTTTGTCCTGAACTTCGTCTAATGTATGTGTTTTCATTACTTTATCGTTTTAATGATTTCTTTGTCTTCAAAATATTTTGTACGCAATTGTTTTGCCTTTTGGATTTCGCTTTGGCGGGATGTTTTGTTGCCGATTATTCTACCAATTACACCACCAATGATTGTTGAAATAAGAATCTTTCCTTTATGAGATCCCTTCTTTAGTTGCACCACAATTCCAGCAAATATCATAACTATCTTCAAACTCCTCCTGACTTTTATGATTAACATTGTTTTTTCGAGTCCCAAGCCCCTGAAAAAGTGGCCTCAAAGTGAAATGACAAAGGAGTAGACCTGCCTTGCCGGCAGGCAGGTTTCTCCCGGCAAAACTTGCTTTGCTACGTTTTTTGGTCGAAATGACCACGGCCATGGGTTGATTTGGGAGGAGGGGAATGGGGCGCGAAGCGCCCCATTCCCCTCCTCCTACAACCACAACGCTATCAGTGTCACCTCGAAGGAGTTTGCGACTGAGAGGTCTATTAACGGTATAGATTTCAGAGTTTAACAAAAAGTTGTCATTTGTAGTCCCAAGCCCTCGAAAAAGGAGCCTCAAAGTGAAATGACAAGTTCAAATAGATTTCTCCCGGCAAAACTCCCCCGAAGGGTCAAGTATTTTACTTTACACAAAATACGTAGTAGAACTCTTTTTCCTATTCAACAACTACCTTCTTTACAGCATTTGCCTGCTCACTTTTCAACTCGATAAAGTAGATTCCAGCTTGTAAGCTCTTGATGTCAACCTCAAAGCTCATCCCATCAAATTCAGAAACAAAAACAATAGTTCCCTGAATGCTGATAATCGACAAATCTGCTTTACCTACAAAAGATTTGGTGACATTCAAAACTTCATCGGCAGGATTGGGGAAAACATCGAAACTGCTTTGTGAAAGGTTTTCCAAACCGGTACTGCCAAGTTCGATAGCCTTAATCGCCGACAGTCCATTAGTGTGGAATAAACCATCAGCATTGGGCAGAAGTTGATCATATTCAACCTGCAACTGGGTAACATCTCCGTTTGAAATCAATTTAAAAATGATTTCATCATCTTCGTAAAACCCATCTTTAGATTCTGTTAAAGGATCATCACCAAATAATGTGATGGATGTATTTTGGTCTTGGCAAATCCCTACTCCAAAGTAGTTTCCTGTTTCATCACGAGCTTGTATTAAACTTCCTGTCGGGATTTGTAGGTTTGTTACGGTTTCTTTTGGAAGTGCAATTGTGTGACTGGAGGCTGTTTGGGTAACCTCTCCCCAGCCCTCTCCTTGAGGAGAGGGAGTGCCAGCACACGTTGCCGCTACATTTCGTTGAAAGTTGCTTTTTTTGTATTGTGTTCCCATTTTATCTTTGTGATGGTTTGAATCAGGGTCTGCTCCCTTCCCCTCCAGGTAATGGGTTGGGGATGGGGTCATCATGGGAGCACACTCCGGGAAGATTATCTCTGCCTCTGAATTCATAAGCACAAAATATGCTTTACCAGGCTTCAAGATACCCAGGGAATTTATCCCAAACGCCGGCCAGTAAATATTCCAGCCCGCAACTTCTTTTGTAATAACAACATCAGTTCCCTCAAATAATGAAGTAACATTCACATCACATTCAGAAATTATGGGAATCAGATTCCATCCGGTTGCAAGTTGCAAAGTTCGGTTGGGATCTTTTGTTCCTGTGATTGTTAGCAGAACATTATCAGCAACTTTTACCTGGTAGCCTTCGCGGGTGTTCCAGGTTCCGAGGGTGTTTATATTCTGGCCGGGCCAGAAGAACAGCCCTGATGCGTTTTGTAAAATGATGAGTTCAGGGAGGATTGGATCAAACATGACTTCCACGTTTCCATTATGGGGGATAAGCCAGGAAGATATGCCACTCCAGCCTTTTTTAATATCAAAATTCTGGAAATCAACATTCGTACATTCCAGTGGGGTGAATTCTTCAATGTGTGGGCTGATGGTTTCTTCCGATGTAAATAATGACCTGATGGATAATGATCCTTCCTTCTCCGAAAGATAGGAATCAATATTCATAAGCATTGGGCCTATGTCGATGCTAAACCGGGGCACAGAAAGCCATGGGCCATTGAAGCCCAAATCATTTACATCCGGATCTTTGCTCTCATCGGGGGCCAGGTGAAAAGCGTCAGGAAAGCCAAAGATAGGACTCCAGAAATTATAAGCATAATCTGCCATGAACACAGAGTCCAGTTCATTGTAATAATAATCAAGTCCGGCAATGGTTTCTTCAGGAGTAAACAAAATTGGGCTTGCTGTCCCATAAACGGCCACTGTTCCATTTGGAACATTCACATCATCAAACCTGCATGGGTAGCCATAAGCATGATAATTCGACAAATTATTTCCAAATGGGGTTTGACCAGTAGAATCCGGGCCTTCACACGCGGTAGTTCCAAAAATCCTTTCATCATATCCCAGGTAAGCATATTCCTTGTTGCAGAAAGCCTTATCTGCCAACAAAGCATTTCTTGCATTTTGAAACCTGGAGATTTCAAATTTGTTTTCAGTGTAATCTGCATACATCTGCAAAAAATAGTATGTGAAGTTTGATCCTGGCGCAGAATAAACATAAGGGGTGTTGGGATAGAGGGAACAACATGGTTTGTAATAGCCAGGACTAATAAATGGATTTACAGGAAGGCGATGGGCAGGATTCGGTGATGAGATTGCCAGTAAAAAAGACAGGTCAAGCTCCTCGGTGAACCAATTGGTATAGTATTCGCAATAGCCCGATTCCGGCTTCCACGCAAAATACATCAGGCTGTCCTGCTCCCGATACAGAAAATTCCAGTCTGTTAGGTTTATCAATGATTCCGCATACGTTTTAATGTTTGCATTTGCAGTAAAATACTCCTTCGCCACATAAACACCGGAAAGTAACAGAGCGTTTGAAAATAAAGAAAACTCAGTTGATATACCCTTTCTGGCCAGGGTTTGATAGTCTAGAAAGTGAGCCCAGTTTCCATTTACAGTGGCATATTGCAGCGGATTTGCCTGTACTTGTTCATCTGTGCCATGCTGGCAGGTATTTGCCAGATAATCCAGGATATGTTCTACCCGGTCTTCAATCAACTGTGGATCAATCCAGTTATTTTTATGAGCGATAGCATAAGCTGTTAACTGGAAACCGATGGCATCAACTGAAATTAAATCAGCCCAGGAGTGACGATCCAAAGCAAACTTGGAAACCGGATCAACAGCTTCCCAAAAGTGCCTGAAGTTTACCTTGTTCACATATTGCAGAAATTCATCTTCATCATCGAAAACCGGTTTCGAATAATAATTTTCCACCATCAGGATATCATCCAGCCAAAGTGTTCCTGACTCATTCATATTTCCAGGGTAATCGGCAATTACAAATCCTATAAATTTTGCTTTTGCCCGATTAAATTCACCATCAAATTGATCCAGACCAATAGCAAAGCGATGCCAGGTGGAAGAGGCTGGGACAATGATAATATATTCCGAACTATTTTCCTGGATATCATGTAATTCAATTTTTAGATTGAGTGAATAAGCAGCATCTAATTTGCAGTGAAAAACGATGGAATCGATCTGACGGCTTTGAAAAGCTCCATCAGTAAAATCTGGAAATAAGTTATAAAGATTAAAATATTCAGAAGTATCATGCCATCTTTTACTGAAGGATTCAACATACATCGTCCAGTCATTTAAGGGGCCATAATTAAATCGAAGTGATCTACCAAAACCTGTGCGGGTTGTTGTCGGATCCAGGTCTATTTCAAATTGCGGCTCAAGGGACTCCGTTGTATCCCAGGTTATTCCATAGTCACCACTCCATAAATTCGAATAATTTTTTATCCGGTCTATATCATCATCCCAGTTCTGGAAAGGATGGGAGTACGCACAATCAAAAGGAATTTTTAATATCATACAATCCGATGAACTTGTTAAGCATGGAGAAATAGGTGCAGCTTCCAGGCAGAGGGTAATTTGCGTTCCGGGTTCGTATGTATCGGGTGTATAAGTTGGATTTAATGACGTTGGATCGTTAAAAGACCCGTTTTCGTTGCTATACCATTGGAGCGTTTCATAGAAAGAAGCGGAGGCTGTTTCCAGAAAATAGCTCTCTCCTCTGAGGTATGCATCCACACCAGCATAGACAAGCGGACCTGATAATATTGTAAGATCAAGACAATCGCTTACTTGGTAAAGTCCATCCGCACTTATTGCAGTCAGGCATAAGACCACAGTGGCAGATTCGATGTCTTCATCTCCCGGAGTGTAAACCGGGTTTAGAATAGCAGTGTTGTTAAATGAGCCGTCCCCGGTTGTTGTCCATAGTAAGGTGTTGTAATTCGATGCTGTTGCATCTGCTAAAGTTTGCGATTCACCAATGCATATTGTTTCATCAGGCCCGGCATTAATTATTGGTATGGGTGGCAATTCAATTTCTATGAAATCAGTTGAAATAAAACTGTTCCAGTCTCCAGTTATTTGAGGCATCCAGGCTCCAACTTTCTTATCATCTATAAAGATTGAGATACTATCTTCAAATGTCCAATCTTTAGAATACCTGAACTTAAAAAACACAGAGTTTAAGCCAGGGAATGGAAACGAATAGAATGCGCTGCCAGCTTTTGGAAACCAAGGGTTATAAGAAGTGCAGCCAAATTCTGTTACAACCAACTGACCCATAGCATTGCTTCGATAACCTATTGCTCCAACAGATAAAGAATCGTAGTTTTCCATGGGCAGGTTCATGATTATTGCATTATTATCCGGGGCTGAGGCAACCCACAGGTGATCAAGGTTTACATTACCATATTGCACACCCGGTGTGTAGAGTTCCAACAGGACATTTTGACCTGAGCTTGAGTTGACCGTTAAGGCCAGTAACATAAGTACTGCAAATAATTTTAGAGTTTTCATACTACTTGGTTTTTAAATTAATAGTAAAACAAATGAAAGCTGTATCCAGTGTTAATAAATACAAAGAGCCCACCGTAATATTCTTCCCATTGAAATTGATATTTTCGAAATAGGCACCAGATTGCACAAGCACTATATCGCTATGGCTTGAGCCATTAATGGCCGCCTGAATGGTGGTGCTGTCGGCGGGTACGTGGATAATTGTGGCATGAGAATGAAGGCTTGCTATTATGCTTAGGGCAGCCATTCCTAAAAATGTAAAGAGTTTTTCATAACGAATTATTATTTGGTAAGTAATCAGATTAGCAAAAGATATTTTGTATAAAGCAAGAAAGCGTAAGTATAAGGTAACGCAGATCCCTTTTGCATGGGCTTCGGGCTATAGCGAGTGTTTCAAGATTTTGACTACAAGTTTAAGCATTTTTAGCAAAACATCCAATTCATCTGTATTTATTTTTTATAAACCATCTCCGAAAAATTGAAAAGTTAAAATGTAAATCGCTGCCACTATCAATGTAGTTTAGCTTATTTAAATCCATTTCAAATAGCTTATTGTAATTGTAGTATTGGAAAAGTAAAACCTCGATGACAAGTTTAGTTTACATATTGCTTGTCAATAAAGTTGGGGCCTTTCAATAGCCCCGAGTTTCCGCTTCGCAGCGAGGCGAGTTAACCCGGGGATTAATAAATTTGATGATGCCACCCCCGTATTATCGGCACGCCTTTGGCGTGCCGATAATACGGGGATTATTCACATCTTTAATTCAATCCCTGTCCTAAAGGATAGGGCTATTGATATTTTCAAAGAACTGACTTTAAAATGGGTTTAAGAAACTTTCGATTATAATCGAATAAGAAGTGTTATTTATGCTTCGCTTCGACTATACTCTAATACTATGATTGAATTTATCCCGGATTATTCTCAATAGAAATTGCAATTATTCCCGGATTATTCTCAATAGAAATTGCAATTTCATTGGATTATTCTCAATAGAAATGTTTGTTTATCTGTGAATGAAATAAACAAGTCCAACCCCAAAAGAAAATAATTCACAAACTCTGACAGCCCCGAAAGCTTTCGGGGCTGTCAGAGTTTTGTCTCCCGAAAGCATCAGGTTTATACGCAGAAAAACACTTCCAGGAACTTTTAGGTGGGGTGTTGAAAATTGTTTTCTCAAAAATGGATGCTACTATTTATAAGTACTTTATAATCTGTTACAAAAAGTACTTTTTCGTTCCATTTTTTGAGTCACTTCAAAGTGTTTTGCAAAGAGATTTCTCCTTTCGATACCAATGAAAGGTTTGTGTAATACGCTGAAAACATAACTATTAAACAGACCTCTCAATCCCCGAAAAAACGGGGCAGGCCGCTACGCTCCATACCAATGACATGTTTGTGTAAAGTACTGAAAAATATACCATTAGACAGACCTCTCAATCCCCGAAAAAACGGGGCAGGCCGCTTCGCTCTTTCGAGGTGATAATGCTTCCGTTTGGGTAGTGGGAGGAGGGGAATCGGGCGCGAAGCGCCCGATTCCCCTCCTCCCATGTCAATAATGCC
>Ga0307990_1000122_pt1 | contig 74356 bp, 54 predicted proteins | sample EllFjometagen129_FD_203168 | JGI IMG/M metagenome (GOLD analysis project Ga0307990, IMG submission 203168) | Marine microbial communities from Ellis Fjord, Antarctic Ocean - #129 | ecosystem: Environmental > Aquatic > Marine > Unclassified | place: Southern Ocean | collected 2014-10-08
TCCTTGGTCAAATGTATCAAGCGTTTTAAATAATTCCTTTATTTGATCTTGAACCTCCATATCTTCTAATTTTGAAGCCAAAGATAACATTTTTTGAACTATCAACCATATTTTAGATTAGAGCCAACATTTTTTATATCGGCGATGTACCGGTTTACAATACTTCGCATTTGTTTGGGTTTTTCTCATCCTTCAACTCCGATGCGGTGAGCGAGTTTAAACTTTACAAAAGCAGTATTCCTGCAAAATATGGTGGCCGTCTGTCATCAATTTTCGACATTCAACCCTGGCAGGGGAATATGGAAAAATTTGGTGCCCGAGGCGGCATAAGCCCTATTACTGCCCGCATTCTTGCCGAAGGCCCCATTATAAAAAATAAGTTGAGCTACATGGCAGGCATCCGCACCACTTACAGCGATTGGGTACTCAACTTTGTAAATGTGCCTGAAGTTAAAAATAGCAAGGGCAATTTTGGTGATGGCATTTTTAATCTAACGTATGATTTAAATAAAAATAACAGAATTAAACTTTTTGGATACTACAGCTACGACAATATTAACCTGGCATCGAAAATCAACAATTATTATGAAAATGCCGGCGGTTCAATAAACTGGTATCATTCATTTACCGAAAATCATGGCTTCGATTTTTCCCTCGCCCAAAGCCGTTATAGTTTTACTGAAGACAATTACGAATACAGTGTGTCGGCTTACACCCTGAATTATGAATTGCAGCATACCCAGCTAAATATGGGTTTTTCCTGGAAGCCTGCGGAGAATCATACCCTAAACTATGGCATAAGTTCGGTTTTGTATCAACTCGACAATGGCAAACAAGTTCCTTATGGCGATGAATCGCTGATAACACCCACAACGCTCGGGAAGGAAAAAGGGCTGGAATCAGGAATTTACCTGAGCGACCAATGGTCAGTTGGTCCGCTCCTTACTATTTATGGAGGAATTCGTTACAATTATTTTGCATATCTGGGCCCAAATGAGGTTTTTAAGTATTTGGATAATGCACCCAAAATTCCCGAAAATATTATCGATACTTTGCAATTTTCGGATAATCAAATTATAAAAGATTATGGCGGGCTCGATTACAGATTGGGCGTAACCTACCTGTTAAACCAGGATGTTTCGGTAAAAGCCGGGTATAACAGATTGCACCAGTATATTTTTATGCTATCAAATACTATTGCCATTTCGCCTACCGATAAATGGAAGCTGAGCAACTACAACATCGAACCCATGACAGGCAACCAGTTTTCGCTGGGCTTTTATGCCAACCTCGAAAACCAGAAATACGAACTTTCGGTTGAGGGCTACTATAAGAAAATTGATAACCTTGTGGAATACAAAGATGGGGCAGAACTGGTGGTTAATCCACACCCCGAACAGGACGTACTGCAGGGAACCCTGGATGCCTATGGTATAGAATTTATGCTAAGAAAACCTTTTGGTAAACTCAACGGCTGGATAAACTATACATATTCTAATTCAACAGTTTTGGTTGACAATAAAAACACCGGCGAGCAAAATAACTTTGGTATTGCCTACCCGGCAAATTACGACAAGCCACACTCGATAAATGTAGTTGCCAATTATAAAATCAGCAAGCGGGTAAGCTTTTCAGGAAATGTAGTGTATTCCACCGGGCGACCCATCACTTACCCCACTTCAATTTATTTCCAGGATGGGCAACCCCTGCTCAATTATTCACTCAGAAACGAATACCGTATCCCTGATTATTTCAGGATGGATATATCGTTCAAGGTTGAAGGTAATCTTAAAAAGAACAAATTACTCCATGGTTCATGGATATTTTCGGTATATAACCTCACCGGAAGAAATAATGCATACTCAGTGTATTTCAAATCGGAAGAAGGCTTCATAAGGGGCTACAAATTATCCATATTTGCCGTCCCGATTTTCTCGGTAACCTACGATTTTAAACTGGGCAATTATGCGGATTAAGTTTACTAATATTATAGTGCTCTTTTTGCTTATGTTTATGTTTTCTTGTGAGGAGGAATTTAAACCTGAGATTAATTCATCAAGCGAAAGCCTGATTGTGGTGGATGGCATGATAAATAACCTGCCCGGCCCTTACACTGTTAAACTTTCCTTATCATCGAAAATTGAAAACCCGGAGTACATTCCTTTATCAGGCTTCACAATTTTTATTTTGGATGATCTGGGGCAGAGTACCAATTTGGCCGAGAATTATGCAGGTAATTATGTTACCACCGATCCTAATTTTATTGGCATCCCCGGAAGAAGTTATAAAATCAGCATCTTTTCACCAGATGGCAAAAAACATGAATCAAGCTTCGAAAAACTTAGAGAACCCACCGGGATAGCTTCAATAGATCACAAAGTGGAATATACCCCTGGCGAAGATCTGATATACGACATTGCCGGATACAGATTTTATGTAAGTACTGAACTGGCTCCAAGTGATACGAACTATTACCTCTGGCAACTTATAAGCACTTACAAATACACCGCCGACTTTAATATTTACTGGATGTATGATGGGTCTTTAAACCGAATTTATAATTCCGACACCTTAAAAACGTGCTATAAAACGGATATTATTCCTGAGTTTTTTCTTTTAAATACAGAAAATATAAACCCTCCTGTGGTGAGCAATTTCCCGCTTCATTATGTTACCACCGAAACGCGAGAACTGATGGAGCATTATAGTTTGCTGGTGAGGCAATATTCGATGTCGAAAAGCGCCTACACTTTTTGGAAAATTATTAAAGATCAAAACACCAACCTGGGAAACCTATACAGCAAACAGCCCTTCCAGGTTAGGGGCAATGTTCACAACAGCGAAAATCCGGATGAAATTGTTTTAGGACATTTTATGGTGGCCGGGATCACCGAAAAAAGAATATTTGTCGATAAACCGAAGCCACCGGTAAAAATGAGGTTTCCGGCTTGCGAACTTCACGAAGACACCTACCGAAACTTCGGGGCAATATTTGAATTTCCACCTTCATCGTGGCCGATATTTGCAACGCGTGGTCCCAAGGGAAGCGCGCTGCCCAACCAGTGGTGCATGGACTGCAGGGAAAGTGGAGGACAAGTTGAAAAACCTGATTTTTGGATAGATCAATAAAATAATGAAAGCAGAAATTCTATATAGTTTAAAATACTTTATCATCATGTCATCAATGGCATTGGTGATGATTGTTTTGCTTTCGAAATGCGAAGAAAGATTTACACCCGACCTTGATTCAAAATATGAAAATGTAATGGTTGTTGAGGGAGAAATAAGCAATACTCCCGGCCCCTACACAATTACCTTAACATCTTCGGTCTCGGTTAACACCAGCCAGGCCATACCACTTACCGGCTACAAAGTTGAGATTATTGATGACCTGGGAAACAGTGAAATCCTCAACGAATCAGAAAAAGGCATTTATAGCACGTCACCCGATGGGATTCAAGGAGCGGTTGGGCGACAATACAAACTGAGTATCGTGGCCACCAATGGACGCGAATATGAAACAGATTTTGAACTGTTGAGGCCTCCACCTCCCATCGATTCAGTGTTTGCTAAAATCGAGACCGTAGTAAATGACGATTTACCCTACAACATAGAAGGATACCGGTTTTATGTAAATACGCATACCATTTCAGCCGAACCCACTTATTTTTTGTGGAGGCTCAATTCCACGTACAAGTATTCTGCCGACCTGATTATACGGTGGATGTTTGATGGACAGCTTCATCAGTTTACAAATTCCGATTCGTTAAGATATTGCTGGATTTCCAAAAAAATTTACACTTATTTCCTATTTAACAACGAAAACATAAACACCAATACTATTCATAACTTCCCGCTTCATTATGTGGCCACCGATGTCAGGGATTTATCAATTCGTTACAGCCTTATGACAACACAGTACAGCATCTCAAAAGATGCCTACACATTTTGGAGTAAGGTAAAAGAGCAGAACGAAAACCTTGGCGATCTATACACCAGGCAGCCCTTCCAGATAAGGGGTAATGTTTTTAATATTGATAATAGCGATGAGCCGGTTCTTGGATATTTTACGGTTGCCGGCATCAGCAAAAAAAGGATATTTGTTAACAAACCTGACCCTCCTGTTAAAATGCGCTATGATGGTTGCAAACTTGTGGAGCAGGATTATATGAATTTTGGGTTATTGTTTTTAACATCCCCGGCTGAATGGCCCGAATTTGCCACCTTCGACCAAAACGGTGCAAATGCTTATCCCCCACAGGTGTGCCTGGATTGTCGTGAAAAAGGAGGGACTATCGAGAAACCGGATTTTTGGACAAATCAATAAACTTCAATGAAAAACTTCAGTCACATACCAAAGTCCCTGGCCGGAATAATTATTGTTTCGGCTGTGATGGCTATTGTTGTTGGTGCTTGTGAAGAACGATTTCTTCCCGAAATCGACAGCAGGTACAACGAGGTACTTGTTGTTGATGGTATGATAACAAGCGATCCGGGGCCATACCTGATAAAACTGTCCCTTTCTTCAACGCTCGACCAACCCAAACTTACACCTGTGGGCGGATATAATGTAACGATTGTTGATGATCTGGGAAACTCCGAAATCTGTATTGAAACTGAAAGCGGAATTTACAAATCTTCACCCGATGGAATGCAAGGCATCCCGGGAAGGAAGTACAAATTGCTTTTTCAATCGCCACAAGGAAAATCATACACATCGGATTTAGTAGAATTGAAGGAGCCTGTTGAGATTGAAGCTGTTTATCCAGAGGTTGAATATATGCAAATTGATGAGTATCCTTACGATTTGCCGGGATATCAGTTTTACCTTGACGCTGCACAAGCCCCGAACGATTCAAGCTATTTTATGTGGTACCTCCAGGAAACCTTTCGATACGAATCGGATTTTAAAATCTACTTTTCATACTACGATAAGATTTTGCATCCTGTGCAAAACCACGACACCCTTAAAACATGTTGGAGAACAGACAAGGTAAATGGTTTTTACCTTATGAGCACTGCACAGCTATCAACACCAAAAATTACACGTTTCCCACTTAATTATGTGCCCACCAACGACAGGCGACTATCAATCCGATACAGTTTGCTTGCCGAACAATTCGTTTTAACGGAGAAAGCTTACAAATACTGGAAAAACACCATCGAGCAAAACACAAACAACGGTGAACTTTATACAAAGCAAATGTACCAGATACGAGGCAATATTAGTAATATCAATGATAATCAGGAATCCGTTTTCGGATACTTTTTTGCAGCTGCAAAAACCCAACACAGAGTTTTTGTAAACACACCTGAATATCCTGTTAAAATGTATTATTCAAAATGCTTTTTAACAGGTGAAGATTATAGAAATTATGGGTGGATGTTTTTGGGGCCGGCACCACCAGCCTACAACCCATTGTATGTAACCGAAGATGCCCAGGGAGCAAGAGCATTGCCCGGCCAGGCTTGTGTTGACTGCTTGCTAAAAGGCGGAACTGTAAAAAAACCCGATTTTTGGATCGATAACTAAAACCACACTTTCAACTACGAACTATGAAAAAACTATACATCATATTTCTATTCATCCCAATATTAGCATTTGGACAAATAAGTTCAGATAAAATCAACAAGCAGTTTGCTAACCAGGTAAATGAACAGGTGGTCTGCTTTACCGATCGAAATCTCTACCTTTCAGGAGAGCAAATCTGGTTCTCGTCCCTGGTACTGATTAATAATAATATTGGAAATCACTATTTAAGTGAAATCCTCTTTGTAGAGCTTTTCGACAGGAATACAAAAAGAATTGCAAGCGCAAAGTTTTTAATTGAAGAAAACCGTTGTTACGGGAGCTTGCAAATTCCACCCGAAACCTTGTCGGGGGCTTATTTTATCAGGTTTTATACCAAGTACCAACGCAACCGCTCATCTGATGAATTCGCAACCATTCCGCTCACCATCATCAATCCTGAACTTACGCTCCCATCTTCTGACAAATCATCAACTGGTAGTGAGAATGTGAATCATTTTGCCAATGATGATGTTAATATTAAAACAGATGCAAGCCATTATGAGCCGCGAAGTTTAGTGAATGTGGAAGTTAACTTTCCTGAAAACTTCGATGGTTATTTTTGCATTTCTGCAGTCAAAAATGGGACTATAAAACCCAAAAAAAATACTTTGCCGGAAAATATATCATTCAAAATTGATTCTAATTTTTTGGTGCCGGATGTACGTGGCTTAAGCCTGAGTGGTTTTGTTAGGGATAAGCAAAGCGGGAAACCTTTGCAAAATGTCAAGGTTTTTATTACTGCATTTGATAACAATAATCTTTTTCATATTTCAAAAACTAAATCAAACGGTTCATTTTTATTTGCATTGAATAAAATGGAAGGAAAAGCGGATGTGTTTTTAAGTATTGATCCCTCGACACATCCAAATACCGAGGTGTTGATCAATAACGATTTTTCAGGACAGTTTGCCACATATCCCGAACATCATTTTTTTATCGATTCATCCTACAAAGATTTGCTTGCTGAAATGTTGGTGAATTTTGAAACCAAAAAAGTATTTTCCAAAAACGATCAACTTTCAAAACAGCCATTTAACGCCATCACCAACTTACCGACGAATTACGATTTTTCGATTAACCTTGCTGATTTTATCGATTTGGCTTCATTGCAGGAAGTGTTTTATGAAATCGTGCCTCCGGTTTCGGTTAAATCAGACAAGTTGGGGAAATATCTCGCGGTAGCCAATTACCAAACACAACAAGTTTCGCGGGCTGACCTGGTCATCCTTGACGATGTCCCTGTTTTTAATGTTGGTGAATTGTTAAAAATTTCACCGGCAAACATTGCAACCATCGATGTTATAAACAGGCCGTACTATTTGGGGGATAACTTATTAAAAAGTGTTGTGTCGGTAAAGACAAAGACCGGTGATTTTGGTGGTTATAGATTTCCATCACAATCCATATTCCTTGAATACCAGGCCTTATCAAAAAGCAAACACTTTGCTGCACCAGATTTTAGTTCGCAAGATTTAAAACAAAGCCCCTTTCCCGATTTCAGAACGACTATGTTCTGGCATCCTTTTACAGCATTAAAAGCTACGGACACTACACTTTCATTTTATACTTCGGATGCTAAGGGTGAATACGATATTATTGTAAGGGCAGTTTCGGAAAGCGGGGAGGTGATTTCGGGGAAAGTCTCTATTATTGTGGAGTAGGACAAAGCAAAAATATAAATCTTGAAGAAAAATGATTTAATATTAAGATTCGTATCTTTGAAAAAACATTTGAACAATGACAGAATTTAAAGAAAAATACATAAACCCGTTTACGGATTACGGCTTTAAACGTTTGTTTGGCGAAGAACCCAATAAAGACTTGTTGTTGGATTTCTTAAATGAACTTTTGAAAGATCAGGAAGGTGAAATTACGGAATTGTCTTATTTGCCAAACGAAAAATTACCAATTTCATTTGGCGACAGAAAAGCAATTTTTGATATTTACTGCACCAATAAAAAAGGCGAACAATTCATTGTAGAAATGCAAAAAGCCGAGCAGAAATTTTTTAAAGACAGAACCATCTTTTACTCAACCTTTCCTATACAGGAACAAGCGAGAAATAAGGACAGGTTTTGGAATTTTGAATTAAAAGCCGTTTACACAATCGGGATTTTAGACTTCGAGTTTGATGAAAGTGACCCCGATAAATACCGCCACGATGTAAAATTGACAGAGCAAGAAACAAAAAAAGTTTTTTATGACAAGTTAACTTACATCTACCTTGAAATGCCCAAGTTTCAAAAAACGGAGAAAGAAATGGAAACTCGCTTTGATAAATGGATGTTCGTTTTGAAAAATCTGCCAAAACTTGAAAGAATACCGGCTGAATTAAAAGAAAACATTTTCTTAAAACTTTTTGAAACTGCAGAAATTTCAAAATTGAAACCGGAAGAGTATAAACAATATGAAGCAAGTGTAAATGCATACAGAGATATTTTCAATATTAAAAATACTTACCTTGAAAAAGGAAAAATTGAAGGAAAGATTGAAGATGCTCTGAAAATGTTAGAAAAAAAACTGGAAATATCCTTAATTTGTGAAATAACAGGATTATCAGAAAAAGAGGTTACTGAATTAAAAAAGAAATATCAAATATTAAAATAAGGTCGCAAGACATTGGGAGATAAGTGGGTATTCGAACTTCGGTTCTCGAATTAGTGTTTGCCGTATCTTGATAGTAAATCAGCCCCAAAATCCCCATTGTTTCATACCCCTAACCTGTAAATCAAATAAGATTATTATCCACCTTTGTTTTTCAACTTCAAATCTTTCCAGGTTTGTCGAATCCACGGGTTCGGCAGCAGGCGATTCCTCTTTTGAACACTATCCGGCCTCAAGTCACCCCGTGAATCCTGTCTAAATAAAAAGCATAATTCCATGGTTCGCACTACTGCCGGAAGTAATTCACGGGGTGACTAACACCAGAATCCGAATAGTTGAAATAACAGTTAGAAAAAAGAATTATAACCACAATATTGCAGTAAATGTAAAAATAATGTAGATTTGTAACCATTATTTAAACAAATATTGCGATACATGTCAAAAATGACAAAACTAAAACCCATAAGTCAGGAGTTGATCCTCGACCGGATGAAATTTGAAAATCCCTGGTGGATCACGGGTAAGATCGATGACGACTACAACGAAATGCATCGCCGCTTGTATTTCAGTCTTTTCCTGCCATTGGTAGAAGAAACAGATATCAAAAGAGCCGTGGTATTGATGGGTCCGCACAGGGTGGGCAAAACTGTAATGATGTATCATGCCATCGAAAATCTGTTGCAAAAAGGCATCAGTAAACATAAAATCTGCTATCTGGGAATCGACAATCCCATATATCTCAACATGGGACTTGAAGAACTTTTTATGCTGGCAAGGAAAGCAGCAGGCAATCCTGAACCTAAAGGGTGGTATGTTTTCTTTGATGAAATACAGTATCTGCGGGATTGGGAGGTACACCTGAAAGTATTGGTCGATAGTTATCCACACACTAAATTTATTGTTTCCGGCTCGGCAGCAGCGGCACTCAAATTTAAAAGTACAGAGAGTGGAGCTGGACGGTTTACCGAATTCATGCTACCACCATTGACGTTTAACGAATACCTGCACCTGAAGGAATACGATCACTTGATCCGTCCGACTAATGTCGGATGGCAAGGAAATATCAGTAGCTTCTATACAAGCATAAACATCAAGGAGATAAATCGGCATTTTATCGATTATATCAACTTTGGCGGGTATCCGGAGGTGATTTTTTCAGAAAAAATTCAGGCCAATCCCGGACGGTATATCAAAAGTGATATTGTTGATAAGGTTTTGCTCAGGGATTTGCCAAGTTTATACGGTATAAGGGATGTGCAGGAATTAAATGCCTTTTTCACAACGCTGGCCTATTACAGCGGCAACGAAGTTTCACTTGATAATTTATCCACAAGCAGCGGCGTTGAAAAAAAACTGCTGAAAAAATACCTCGAATACCTTGAGGCAGCGTTCCTTATCAAAGTGGTTCACCGCATTGACGATAATGCCAAAAAATTTCAGAGGGCTACATTCTATAAGATATTTCTTACCAATCCAAGTTTGCGAAGTGCCTTGTTTTCTCCCCTTCATTCCACAGACGAGGCCATCGGTAATATGGTTGAAACCGCCATTTATGCGCAGTGGATGCATCAGGAATGGTTTACACCCTGGTATGCTCGCTGGACAACAGGACGTTTCCAGGGTGAAGTGGATATGGTGGGGCTGGACGACAAAAAAATGAAACCAGTCTGGGCATTAGAAATAAAATGGAGTAACCGCTATTTTGAAAAACCCGAAGAACTGAAAAGCCTGTTGCAGTTTTGTAAAAAAAACAAGCTGTCATCGGCAATGGTAACCAGCATCGATAAAGAAGGTGTCGTTAATCTTGATGGCATCGAGCTCACATTTTACCCTTCGGCTATGTATGCTTACACCGTGGGTGTGAATACCATCAACCAAAAAGCACAATTGTACTAATGAAAGTTTTCAGATTATCCCAAAAAAAAGTCGCGAAACATCCAAGTTAATTTTTAACACACTGGGACATGAATAAAAATTCATTAGTGCATCTCCCGAAAAATCGGGACGGGCTGTGGCCATTTTTTTTTATATGTAAATAAATTCTAATGCACTACAATCGCTGACAAAGTATCAAGCACCTGGATTCCTTCAAGAATTTTTAACCATCGCTGTTTTTCAACTTCAAATCTTTCCATGTTTGTCGAATCCACGGGCTCGGCAGCAGGCGATTCCACTTTTGTAGGATCAATGGCTTTCCCGTTTCTATAAAATCTGAAATCGAGATGCGGACCGGTAGCCAATCCTGAAGCCCCCACATATCCAATTACCTGGCCTTGTTTTACTTTTGCTCCTGCCTTAATTCCTTCGCCATATTTGGAAAGGTGCATGTAAACGGTGGTGTAGGTACCATTGTGCTTAACTTTGATGGCACGGCCTCCGCCGCCATTGTCCCATTTGGCAAACACCACAACACCATCACCAATGGCAACAACAGGTGTTCCCCTGTTGGCGGCATAATCCACACCGAGATGAGGACGTCTATATTTAAGTATCGGATGCATGCGGCTGTACGAAAATCCCGAACTAATTCTTTTATAACGAAGTGGGGCTTTGAGGAAAGTCCGGCGCAAGCTGTTGGCATTTTCATCAAAGTAATCCCCAACGCTGTCCTGAACAAAATAAATGGCAAAAATATCCTCACCATAATGATTAAAATTAGCGCCTAATACTTTTCCTATGCCTATGGGCTCTCCATCCACAAATTGATTTTCATAAATCACCTTGTAGTTATCTCCTTTTTGAATTCCAAAAAAATCAATGGTCCATGCATATATTTCCGAAAGTTCGTTTGCCAGGTTGGGATTTGTATTGTTGTCGGTCATCGCGTTCCATAAAGAGCTATTGATAATTCCTGTTGCAGTATCAAGCTCTACAAGCACCTCCTTTGCCCCACGGCTTGCAACAATCGTATCCAGAAGATTATAAACCACGTAATCGACCGGCGATATTTCATATACAAAATATCTGGCGCGTGGAATCGAATCGTGGGTCATCAATACTGAATAATAGTTGCCATAGCGAATTTTGCGTACATCAAAAACCTCCCTCGTTTCGCGGGCCAATTTATCGATGACCGGATAGGCAATGTTGTATTTGAGCAGGATATCGGCTAAAAACTCGTTGCGTTTAATCTTTTCTTTTATAACGGTGAGCGAATCTATGTTAACACCGTAAAGCACTTTAGGCACTGGCGGAAGTTTTTCAGCCTCCGGGCTAAAAATAGTTCCGGGTGTTGTTTTATTTTTATTGATGAGAAACCATCCTGAAACCAGCAATACCAGCAGGGTAAATATGGTGATTAAAATAGAAATTTTGCGCATACCTTTAAAAATCATTGCATTGGAAGCAAAAAATGGTTTCACCTCCAGTTTAAGAGGCGGCAAAGGTAGAACGATTTTTTTAAGAGGTGCAGCCCCGAAAAAACGGGGCAGGCGCACCAGCAATATGCTGCCCAAAAGGGCGAGCATGCACGATTTTAAAATCGGCATTTGTAGTAAAGTTTTTCCGTTACCGGCCATGGGTTCGCAGACCCGCAGAGCCTGCTCCGCTCCAGCGGAGGGATATCAACCCTAAAAAGCAGCCAAGCACCCCGTGAATTATGTTTTGGCAAAAAAGATGATACTATGCTTCGCCACCCAACTGAAGTTATTCAAATGATTGGCAATTTTATAGCCGGAAAACCTTATTTCATATTTTTCAACCTTAATAGAATAATATCCCTACGACAAAAATTTACCTTACCTTATTTTTTTAGCCAGGGCTTCAATTAAAGTGAAACCCTGGCTTTAAAAACTGTATCAGGCTAATATTCGAGCCGGATGCTTGGGCGATAACCCATATTTTCGATTACGGCCATCAGTCGGAATTTGTCGGTAAGCAGGCTGTCGTATTCAATAAACACTACCGTATCGGTCCAGCAGGCAAAGTTGAAACTTACGCCACAGGTCTCGTCCAGGCGGTTTTGCACATCGGTAATGGTGATGGAATCCATACCCAAAACCGTGAGTTCAACCACGGCGATACGCGATGTATCGGCCAGGCAATCGTCCGAATTATTATCAAAGGGTGCGGGCTTCGCAAAGGCCAGGCTAAGGAAGGCAGCGATAAACAGGAGCGGTAAAGTATATTTTAACCAAGTTTTCATAGTAAAATATTTTGGCAAAAATATAAAATATGCAGATATGTGGATATGTTTTTTTTGGAGTGGGCTCTGCTGGTTTTTTTCCTCCGAAAGCGGAAAAGCCTTTTTTGCTTTTGTAGGTAGGGCTTTTCCGGCGGAGGGCATTAAAGTCGTTAACGACTTTAAAACCCTCACAGGAAAAGCTGATAGCCAAGTAAAAAAAACCGCCCCTTGTAGAAAAAATTCTACCGAACCACCAGCTTTTGCAGCGAAATGCCTTTTTCGCTTTTTAGTTGTAGAAGGTAAATACCACTTTGGAATTCTTTAGTATTAATTTGAAATTCCATGGCTGAAATGTTTCTATTATAAACAGTTTCACCATCAAGGGTGATTATTTGTACCGATGTTAAACTTATTCCTGATTTGATGTTTACAAATCCATCCGTGGGATTTGGCGAAAGCTGAATTATTACATCATCATTTCCCGGCTCATCTACACCTACAAAATAATCGTAGCTGTAATAAGCCCCCTGATCGGTAGAAACAAAAAGTGCAGGCGCGGACATTGCAGGATTTACCTGTATTTTGTTAATGTTAAGATTGGGCAAGTCTCCATTGATAAAATTAACACCGTTTCCGGGATTGTAAATGCCAAGGCCTAAGCCATCGTAACCGACAACAATTTGAGAAAACGCATCTATACAAAAAGCATTTAAAAACAAATCCCAAAACTCGGCCTCCCAATCCATGCCAAAGCTTTGTGATTTATATAATCCGGTAGAATTTGAAGCACCTGGCCAAATCCCGTACAGCAAACCATCATTAGTAAAAGCCATATCACATATTTTTATGGAAAAGGGTGATTTATCCCACGCAACGCCCTGATCTCCTGAAAAGTAAATCGAATTATCATCAAAAGAACTGACGGTAATATGATTTTCAAAACTCGCAATGGCATTGCAGGGGATGGTGTCGAAATAAGGAACGGCATCCCATACCATGCCATCTTCCGATTTCCAAAGTCCGCCCCAGTCGCTACCCGTCCACCAGGTAGAACTTGCCTGCTGATAGTGCAGGAAGTTGGGGTAAACAATCCATTCGATTACTTCAAATTCGTGGGTAGTTAAATCGAAGGTATAAATGCCATCCGAATAGCTGCCATCGGCCATAGTTAGCAGTATTTTCTGATTATCCAGAAATCCACATCCTGTTACTGACATACCGCTGTAGGTATAAAAATCGAAGATGCTGTTTTGCATGTTGTACAAATAAAAACCATTATCTGCGCACATTACTTGCTGAAGAACGCTTTCCCCAAAATCCATCCTTAAAATGTTGGCGCTGTCGGGGCCCAGGCTTTGCCAGGTTTGGGCATGGATGGGGAAATACACCATTGCCAGCAATAAAAATAGTACAGTCTTTTTCATCTTTTTAAAATTTTGCCACGCATGCCCATTAAAATGCCACTGCTTGTCCGCCCGCTGGCGGGAATGTAAGAATGTCCGTAGGACTCCTATGGAGAAAATTTATTTGTGTTTCCCGCAGTATTTGGGCAAGCGTGAAGGTTAATAATTATCATAAACAATTCATAACTTATCTATTCGATTACCAATTTAACCGTTGAAGTTCCGGCTTCCGAATCTACCGTTAAATAATAAAGCCCGGTTTGCAAACCGCCAGTGTTTAGCCTGGCGGAATTGCCGCTCAACTGTTTTTCAAGCACAAGCTGCCCGGCCTGGTTGCAAACACTTGCTTTGCGCATGGCATAATCGGACGAAATATTTACAAAGTCTTTGCCCGGGTTGGGATAAACCATCATAAAGCCTTTTCCGTTGCTGTTTTCATCAATGTCATGAATCATGATACAAAAAGGAATTTCAACCAAAGGGTTGAGCGGATCGTTGGTGGCCATCCATATTGTACCATAAGGATACGGGTTGTTATTATCAGGGAAATTAGAAAAATCGGCGGTAACATCAAAAACCACGGATTGCCCCGCCGGAATGGAAGCACTCCATGGATCAATGCTCACCCATTCCAGCACAGGCTCGCCTGTAAGTGTAGCAGCAATGTTCCAGTTGTAGTCGAATCCTAAATTAGACATGGGCTGAAAGGTATTGCCATCATAAGATATCATATCGCCAAAGCCGGCAACGGCAGGGCCGGCATCACATCCTGCCGGATAGGTTCCGGGAGTAAAGCTTACCTCGTAACCAATCCAAATATCATATCCTGTGATTTCAAGCTGAGGCGTAAGTGCAATTGTGTTCCAGCTATTTGGATTAACATCAACTGTTTGCTGATATAGCAGGTTGCCTGGATTGGTCGGGGTTCCGGCATCATATATCTTTAGTTCAAAAACATTGGGAGCATCTTTAATGAAAACTTCAACTTCCGAAAGTTTCATACCTGCATATAGACCCATAGCAGATGATGGCCAATAGGCCGAAACCTCAAAATTACTTCCGGCGGAAATGGCATCATAGTTAAGGCCATCATCATATCTTATTACCTCATCATCCGTTTGCCCGGGCGAGAGATTTACCCTGGCATTATGTTCCTGGCTAAACTGCCCGGATTGCTTGGTGCTGATATTTGCAGGCATTGAGGGCGGAGCTGAGGGGCCATAAGTTATGCTCATGCTGCACTCGAGGATTCCCCCGCCAATATTAAATACTTCAAGCTCCTTCGTTTCCATGGTGTTAGGCCAATAATCGAAAATAATCTCCGCCGGATTCCAGGCAACTTCGGGGTCGTCCTGCCCGGTCAGGGTGGCTGCAATATTCCAGTTGTAGCTTATGCCATAAGATGTCATAGGGTCATAGTTTATCCCGTCAAAGGAGATCATATCACCATAACCGGCAACTGCAGGGCCGGCATCGGTTCCGGCAACAAAATCTCCAAGATAATGATGGACTTCGTAACCTATCCACAGGTCATCGCCGTTAATTTCCACCTCCTGCGAAAGCACAATAGTATTCCAACTGTAAGCATTTACATCCGCTATTTGTTCGTGGAGAACTTCGCCGGCTATTTGCGGCGTTCCCTGCCCACATATCCTAAGCGTAAATTGGGTAGCCGTATCACAGATATAAACTTCAACTTCCGAAAGTTTCATGCCGGTGTACTGCCCCATAGTGGATGCCGGCCAATACGCTGCAGCAAACAGGAAGTCATTTGCTGCAATGGAATTATCATTTACCCCATCATCATATCTTATTACCTCATCATCCGTTTGCCGGGGTGAGTGCTTCGACCTGGTTTTGTGCGCCAGGCTAATCTGCCCTGAATAGTTTGATCTGATATTTGCAGGTATTGAGGACGAAACTGACGAGCCAGAAGTGATGCTCATGCCGGTAGTTTTGTGTTTGTTGGCGTTTTGCAGTTTTATTTGTTGAGCCTGAGCTGTGCCTGCTATTAGTCCAATCATTAAAATCAATAGTGATAATAGTTTCATTTTTTTCATGATCGATGGGTTTAGCGTGTAAAAAAATAAAACCCAAAGATAATATGTAAATAAAGGAAATGCAAATTATCAGGAGTGATTTTGCAAGGCATAAAAAAAGCAGGATTTCTCCTGCTTTGGTATTATTATGTAATTCATTCGTGTCCGATTAAAATAGAATTTCGGGATTATTTGAAACAAGATTCCCCTCCGCCAGTTGGCGGATCGGAATGACAATTAATTAGGTTATCGGGGCGGGGCTTGTTGGCGGCAAAGCCGCCAACAAGCCCCGCCATCTCACAACACTCCGAATACCTTGTCATTGGTACCGTAGGGGGAAATCTCAAAAATTTAACTGGACACCAATGATTAAAAAAATGCTTATTGATTAAAAAAAAACTGTCCTGGGCAACCAAGGACAGTTTTTTTCTTTCAATATTTGTAACTGTTTAGTAGTTTTATCAAACTCTGAGTATAATAGTTACTACCAAAGACCCCCACTTCCCGATAGCTATCGGGATTCCCCTCAAGGGGGAGGATTCCTGCGCTCTGGCCGCTACTGTGGCTAGTGCGGCTGGTCTCCCTATCCGCCAACTGGCGGAGAAGGGGTAGGTGCCGAGCTTTGCTCGTGCATGCACGAGCAAAGCTCGGCAGGATGGGGTCATGATGATTTGGAACTCAATAATGCCACCTAAATAATTACCAATATTTTATAAATCCAATTACTAAATCTCCCTACTTCCCATATTCCCGGGCAAAGGCTTCGCCTGCACGCATGGCTTCCATGTTTAGTTCCACTACTTTTTCGCCTTTCGAGCCAAAGAGCTTTTTAATGGCTTGCTCAAAATACTTATGCTCCATGCCCAGGTAGGGTAAGGCGGCACCAAGTATCACCATATTTGCCGATCTAATTGAGCCAAGTTCTTTGGCAATATGGTCGGCATCGATTATAATGTGGTTTTTGCGTTTTTTTATTTCGCTAATGATATCTTCTTTTTTAGGATAATCGGGTATGTTGGTAAAAGCCGTCGAATTGGTAATAATCCATCCCTGTGGAGAAAGCCAGGGCAGATAACGCAACGATTCCATCGGCTCTACCGAGATTATCATGTCTGCTTGTCCGTATGGAATAAGATCGGAGGCAATGCTTTTGTCGGAAAGGCGTAAATTGGATTGTACCGCACCGCCGCGCTGGCTCATGCCATGCACTTCGGCCTGTTTCAGATGCAAACCTGCATCAACGGCTGCCAGCCCTATCGATGCGGCAATCGACAAAATTCCCTGGCCACCTACTCCGGCCAATATGATATCTTTTTTCATCTTATCTTGCTATTTTAATTGTTTTACTTGGATTTTGTTTCGTTTTGTTTTTCCAGTTCCTTTATTTTGGCTTTTTGTCTCATGCGTTTGTTGAGGGTCTGGATGCATTCGCGGTGCGGAATAACTACCGACACCCCTTCGTAGGCCAACTCTTCGAGCAGGACTTTTACATTTTCCTCATGATTTTTCCGCAGGGGTTTAATCACACGGATGTGGTCTTCCTCTACGCCCAGTCCGCGGCATATATTTTCGATTTTGCCCAGGGCTGCCGATTTTTGTCCGCCGGTCATGCCTGTGGTCGAGTTATCGGCAATTACCACCAGTATATTTGCCTGGCCGTTAACGGCATCCAGCAAGCCGGTCATTCCCGAGTGGGTAAAAGTAGAATCGCCAATTACGGCTACCGCCGGAGTAAAGCCCACATCCGAGGCTCCCTTGGCCATGGTTATCGAGGCTCCCATATCCACGCAGGTGTTGATGGCGTTGAAGGGCGGAAGCGCACCCAGGGTGTAACAGCCGATGTCGGAAAATACGTGGCCTTTGGTATAGCTTGCAAGGGCTTCGTTGATGGCATTGTAAGCATCAATATGCGAGCAGCCGGCGCAGAGCGATGGCGGGCGGTTTTTAACGATGTCGGGTACAGCTTCGCCAAAGCTGTTGTTAAGGTTCAGTGCGCGGGCAACAATGTTGGGGTTAAGTTCGCCATCGCGCGGAACCGTGCCGTCAAGTCTGCCGCTCACATTCAGATTTTTGGCCAGGTAGCCCTTGAGCAATTCTTCGATTAGCGGCGCACCCTCTTCGAGCACCAGTATTTTGTTGCATTCTTTTTCGAGCTTAGCCAGCAGTGTACGTGGCACGGGGTACTGGTTAATTTTAAGAATGGGATGAGGTACTTTTTGGTCGGCAAAATTTTCGAGGAGATAATTGTAGGCAATGCCGCTGGCAATAATGCCGAGCGACTTGTCATCGCCATCGATGTAAGCGTTGAAGCCCGCGCTTTCCGATTCTTCGATAAAGCGATCCTGATTATTGAGCAGATTTTTATATCTGTTGCGTGCAATAGCGGGCAAAAGAATAAATTGTTTTGGATCGGAAGGCAGACGGATTTCGTTTTGCGGAAGCACGGCCTTGCGCTGCACGCCGGCCCGTGAGTGAGCCAGGCGCGTAGTAATTCTAATTAGAACCGGTGTTTGTAGTTTTTCGCTAAGCTCGAATCCATAAAAAACCATGTCGTAGGCTTCCTGCTGGTTGGCGGGCTCCAGGGTGGGTATCATCGCGAATTTACCATAAAAGCGCGAGTCCTGTTCGTTTTGTGATGAGTGCATCGATGGGTCATCGGCGGCAACTACCAGCAAGCCTCCATTTGCTCCGGTTATAGCCGAATTTACAAAAGCATCGGCAGCCACATTTAACCCAACATGCTTCATACAAGTCATACTGCGTTTTCCAACATACGACACACCCAGGGCAGCCTCCATGGCCGTTTTTTCGTTGGCCGCCCAGGTGGCAACGATATTTTGTTCGCGGGCTTGTTTTGAAGCCTGCACATATTCGTTGATTTCGGTAGAAGGTGTTCCCGGATAGGCAAACATCCCGGACATCCCGGCATCTATGGCAGCTTGCGCAATGGCTTCATCTCCCAGCAATAACATTTTTTGCATTTTTTTTATCTTTAAAATGATGAATAAAAAGGTAATGAAATGATTTTGCGCAAAGCTACTTATTTTTGGGCTTTATTGAAACTGCAAGACCTTGCACTTTCTTTTATTTAAAATCCTTTTAGATAAGATATTACAAAATCTTAGAAAAGCATACACTTGTTGGCTTTGCCACCATAAGTTCGAAAAAGAAATGTATGTTTGAGCCCTTTTTTGTAACTGGCAGAAGCGATGTGTTTTTATTGTCATTCTGATGTTTTTATCAGAATTTTGTAAAATAGTGTTTTGCTCCTGATGACTTGTGGCACATTAAGAATTCTTTTAATTAGAAAACTAAAAATAGCTTATGAATAATAAAATTTTGATGAACCCTAATCCACTGGTTCAATATCTTAACAAACCTCCACATGATTTTACCAGGGACGATCTAATTCTTTACATTGAAGATCATAATATTGAGATGCTGAACTTCAGGTATGCAGGCGAAGATGGCAGGCTGAAAACCCTGGCCTTTGTAATAAACAGCCGCGAGCATCTTGAAGACCTCCTTACGATGGGCGAACGCGTTGATGGTTCGAGTCTCTTTTCATTTATCGAAGCAGGCTCCAGCGATTTGTATGTAATCCCACAATACAAAACCGCCTTTGTCAATCCTTTTAGCGAAATACCAACACTGGATATTCTTTGTTCATATTATGATAAAGACGGCAACCCGCTCGAAAGTGCCCCTGAGTACATTTTACAAAAAGCACACAATGCATTAAAAGAAAAAACAGGCATGGAATTTCATGCTATGGGTGAACTTGAGTTTTACATTATCAGCGACAAAGAACCTCTATTTGAGGCCGTTGATCAACGCGGATATCACGAATCATCACCATTTACAAAAACCGATGATTTTAAACAGGAGGCCATGCTCGCCATAGCACAGGCAGGAGGCAAGCTTAAATACGGGCATTGCGAAGTAGGAAACTTTAGTGTGGGCAACACGGAGTACGAACAAAATGAACTCGAATTTATGCCATGCCCGGTTGAGGAGGCAGCACATCAACTTTTAATTGCAAAATGGATTGTAAGAACTTTGGCTTATAAATACGGGGTTACCGTAACTTTCGCACCAAAAATTACTGTGGGCAAAGCCGGCAGTGGCATGCACATTCACACCAGGCTTGTTAAAGACGGGGTGAATCAGATGATTGAAGATGGTAAACTTAGCGATGCCGCAAAAAAAGCAATTGCCGGATACCTTGATCTTGCTCCTTCGCTAACCGCATTTGGCAACACCAACCCGACCTCATATTTCAGGCTGGTTCCCCACCAGGAGGCACCCACAAATATATGCTGGGGCGATCGCAACCGTTCTGTTTTGGTAAGGGTACCACTGGGCTGGACAGGCAACAATGACATGTATTTGCATGCCAACCCGCAACAAACCAAAATTGATCGCGACTTTGGTTCCAGGCAAACAGTTGAGTTTCGTTGCCCCGATGGCTCTGCCGATGTTTATCTTCTGCTGGCCGGTCTGGTGGTGGCTGCAAGGCATGGCTTTGAAATGGAAAACGGCCTGGACTATGCTTCCAAAACTTATGTGAATGTTAATATTTTTGACGATGAACATAAGGACAGGGTGAAAGATTTAAAACAATTACCAACTTCATGTTGGGAATCCGCAGAGCAACTTAAAGCTCAAGCCGCATACTATACTGAACACAATATTTTTCCGGAAGGGATGATAAAAAGTATAGAGAAAAAACTTAAAAAATTCGATGACCAACACATCAGAGAAGAATTATCAGGAAATAAGGATGCCGTAATGAATTTAGTGATGAAGCATTTCCATTGCGGATAAATATGAAGTATAAAAACTAGGAAAATGCCGTGCTTATTAAGTTACGGTATTTTTTTTACATTCAAAAAATGCTGTGATTTTATTCGTTGGATAAAAATATTCGATTACTTTTGAACGAATTAACCTGATTAATTTACAAATTCGTTGAATTTGTGAATTAATCACCGAAGGCCGTAAATATTTATTTAAAATATTTTCGAGGGTTAATCCTCGAATTTCCAAAGGAAATTCGGCTCTACAGGCTTTTTAGCCTGCAGAGTGAAAAATTCATGAATTTTTCAGATTAAAAAGCATAACAGAGATTTTTACATCAATTGAAAAACATCAAAAACATCAGATATTGTCTGAAAGTTAATTTAGCTTTCCTTGTTTTATGGATGATAAGTTCGCTTGTTCATGCCCAAAATTACACGGTTCATATTTATGCTCATGAGCATGGTTTACAAAATGAGCTTGTAAAATCCATCACTATCGATTCCTTGGGTTTTATCTGGGCCGCCACCGATTATGGGCTGGTTCATTTCAATGGCAACGAGTTTGTCGATTTTGAAGGGAAGCTGTCTTCCGATTATGTGAAATCGGTAATCAGTACTCACAAAGGGAAAATTTTTGTAAATACCGATTTGAGCTTTGAAGAAATAAGTTTTAAAAATAAAAAGGGATCATCCAAAATCATTAAAAAAGGCGAAACCCAACAATCTGACAGTCTTTTATGGTACCCCAAACAATTTTTTGAAGACATAAAAAACAACCTGTGGTTTTCTGATAATTCCGCGGTTTATAAATATATCAACGGTACTCTGCACAGATACTATCTCGGCAATGAGAATATTGCAGGAAGTTATGTCCACTCTTTTTCATTTTTCGAAAATGGCTTTAACAAGTTAATCATGGTTTCCAATACAGGTAATTTCTATAAATACGACTACATCAAAGATGCAATTTCGCCAATTGTCGGGAACTTTGAGATCAACAATGTAACCGGGGTTCAAAAAATTACCGATGGGCATATTTTAATCGGCTTTAATAATATGTTAGGAGAAATGTTTTTTGATGCTGATTCAAAATTTGTAAACTTGCGTACATTAGATACCAAAGTTGACGCATCTTCTTTTTTTCTAAAAGGAAAGGGTTCCGTTTTTATCGGCACATGGACTCATGGCTTATGGGAAGCTACCTTGATAAATGGAGAAGTCATCCTTGAAAAAATTAATGAAATCAACGAAAGCGGAGCCATCAATCAAATTATCGGCTATCAAAATGAATTTTTACTCGCCACCGATTATGGAATCGCTATTGTTCAGGATCAAACTTTTATCTCTCCCCTAAAAAGTATTAGCACTAAATTTATCCAGGATATTGAATATGATACCCAAAGTCAAATTATTCTTGTTACTGATGGGCAAAGCATTTATCGCATCAATGAAAACACCCTCGACCATGAGGTAATTTATTCTTCAACAGGCAATATTATCCTTCAGGTTTTGCCTGATGGTCGTTCGTTTTGGTTTTCGGATAACCGGGGAATAATCAGGCAAATCAACAATGGTGTTGTTACAAAAACGATCGACCTTAGGGCCTATGGTTCCTCTATTTACGATATGATTTTTGACAATGCTAAAAATATTTGGGTATGTCAGGATAATTTGAATGGTGTAATCAGGATATCACCACAGGGGAACATTAAAGTATTTGGAGAACGATACGGTATTTTTAATCAGGTAAACTTTATAAAAACAACGCCCTATCCACATTTGGTAATGGGAACCAACAATAAGAACGCATTCCTTTTGTATTACGATTCGCTCAACGACACAATCCTTAATTTGAGCAAAAATGTTGAAATAGACCCTGATATGCCATTTTCAATTAACGATGTTTATTTTGACGAAAGCAAGGTTTTGTGGCTTGCTACAAACCAGGGTATGTTTAAGCGGAAAGGAGTAAAAATGGAACGCATTGACCTTGAATTTCAAACCCAGACAGATATCAAGGCTATTGCAGTTGACAAAAGCAATAATGTATGGTTTGCCTCCTCTAATGGAGTGGGTAAATACGATCGGAAAAATATTATCCCCTTTACGCACCTTGACGGATTACCCTCAAAAACAATTAGCTACCGGAATTTGATTGTCGATTCTAAAAACAGAATATGGGCAGGTACTATTGCAGGTGTTGCCTATAATCGTAATAACAAGGAGCCTTCAGTTACAGCAAAACCCACTTTTATTTCAATTACCGAAAAAGGTATTCCCATTACCGATTATTCCAAAAACCGTTTCGACAACCTTACCTATCTTGGGTTTAGTTTTGTAAGTCCTCAATATCCAACTGATGGAATAAGCTACCTTGTGAAAATGTCAGGCAAACAAGAGAATTGGAAACTGCTTGTGGGCCGTAACGAGATTTATTATTCCGATTTTCAGATTGGTGAACATCAATTGATGGTTAAAGCACGCCAACAAGGCAATAATATATGGAGTGAACCACTGGTCTATAATTTTAAAATTTACACCGTTTGGTATCAAAGCTGGATTACATGGGTGGTATTTGGTCTTGTGTTTTTCATTGCTGTATTTCAAATGACAAAATGGAGAAACAGAAGGCTTGAGAGGGAAAGGACAAAACTGAATAAGTTGGTAAGTGAAAGAACTATTGAGCTTGAAAAAACAGCCAAAGAAATTGAAGCCACCAATAAAGAACTAACCATAGCCAAAAATCTGGCAGAACAGTCGGCAAAAGCAAAGGCTGATTTTTTGTCAACTATGTCGCACGAAATTCGTACACCATTAAATGGTGTATTGGGAATGATCAACATTTTACAACTCGAAAAGCCAAGAGAAGATCAGTTGGACAAAATCAACACCATGAAATTTTCGGCCGAGAATCTGTTAACCCTTATAAGTGATATTCTTGACTATACAAAAATTGATGAAGGCAAGTTACAACTCGAAAATATAGAATTTAACCTTCCTGAATTGATTCGAAATGTTAAAGCCGGTTTTGAACATGCTGCCACTTCAAAAGAAATACAGATATTGATTGAGATGAGCGAAACCATTCCGGCGTATGTGTTTGGCGACCCAAGCAGATTGACCCAGGTGCTTACAAACCTGATGGGGAATGCCATAAAATTTACCGAAAAGGGTGAAGTAAAACTTGTTGTTGATTCGTTTGATTTGAAAAACAAAAATGCTGAAATTAGTTTTGTAATCATCGATTCAGGAATTGGCATATCTCATCAGCAACTCGAACATATTTTCGACTCGTTTAGCCAGGCAAATTCTGATACTACCCGAAAATATGGCGGAAGTGGTTTGGGTTTGGCCATTACAAAAAAACTACTCGATGTTATGAGGAGTAATATACGGGTGAAAAGCAAACTCGGTTCAGGTTCGGAATTTTCCTTTAAACTTGAATTCAAAATAGTTGAAGGAAAAGAAGTTGAAAAGAAAGAAGAACCCGTGCAGCGGGAAAAACCAAAATCATTAAAAGGATTAAAAATTCTATTGGTTGAGGATAATTTAATTAACACACGAATAGCAAAACAAATTCTTGAAAAGTGGGAAATTGACGTTGACGTTGCTCAGGATGGGCAAATAGCCATCGATAAATTCAGACCCGGAAAATATGACCTGATATTAATGGATTTGCACATGCCCAATGTTGATGGCTTCGAGGCCACGCGAACCATACGCCGCAAAGACAAAAAAATTCCAATCGTTGCCCTAACGGCTGCTGTTAAAATTCAGGATAAAGACATAGTACTCGAAGCAGGGATGAACGAATTTGTATCGAAGCCTTTTAAACCCAATGAGCTTCACAAACTAATTTCAAAATTAGCTTTGGGAGATTTTGAGTCGGAAGAACAAAAAGGACCACGCCCCGAATTTGAAAGCCTAAAAGGATACCGCGTGTTATTGGTTGAAGATAATGATATAAATATAAAAATTGCAACACAGTTTCTTGAAAAATGGGATCTTGAATATGATGTGGCAAAAGACGGCCAAATCGCCATTGATATGTTCGAGAAGGATAAATACCATTTAATACTCATGGATCTTCACCTGCCAAATGTTGATGGATATCAAGCCACAAGCGCCATAAGGGAAAAGGACCAAAACATCCCCATTGTTGCACTCACAGCTGCTGCTATGGTTCAGGAAAAAGAAAAAGTGCTTTCATCGGGAATGAACGATTACGTTACAAAACCCTTCAAACCACACGATCTTTATAATAAGATTACATCAGCTATGCTGAATGCTACCTTGAACCAAAGCTAATTAGTTTCGGTCTTTAAAGTAAGTTTTTTTTGAAATATCAATTGCCACATCCTTTAGGGTGTGGATTAAATTGATGTGATGAATGCCCCCGCCTTTTCGCTGTCAATGCCGAAGGCATTGACAGCGAAAAGGCGGGGAAGGCATTGCTAAATTCATTAATCCCCGTCCGTCAGCTGACGGACGGGGCAAGTGAAAATTATCGACTTTATGGACAGACACTAATTAGTGCGTGTCTTTTTAGTAATTTTTCCCGCAGATTTCGCTGATTAGCGCAGAAAAAATCTGCGTTAATCAGCGAAATCTGCGGGAGGCTTTTTTTTATTGAAAAATGACGACCTCTAATTAACTTAGCCATTTGAAAATTGATAATATCAGCCCCATCATTGATGGTTCGTAAAATTGTTTTAATTTAGCCGCCCTCAATAAAAAAAAGTTTTGAATTTTAAAACCTTTATTATCAGGATTAAACATCATTCATACAGCAACTTTCATCTAATCATACCACATAATTTTAAATCTCAATTAACATGAAAAAACTCTTACTGCTAATTTTCTTTGCTTGCACTATTGCAACTACTTTCGCTCAAGGCTGGCGTCCCGGTGAAATGGAGGTTAAGGTTCAAATTACTTCCAAAGCCGATGCTCTTGAACTGTACAGTTTAAAACTAAATGGAGACATTTATCTTAAACATGCCATTATCTACCTTACATCCACCGAGCTTGAAATGCTGAAAGGCACAAATTTGAACTTTGAGATTACAATCCCGGATTTGAACGAACATTACAAAAATTTTTGGGATACCAGAGCCGAATACCATTCTTACCAGGAAATCATTGACCTGGCCGATAGCTTGGCCGACAACTTCCCTGATATTTGTACAAAGACCATTTTTGGTACTTCTCTTGGTGGCCGGCAGCTTACTGCACTCAAAATTAGCGACAACGCTGCCACTGACGAAAATGAAGCCGAGGTAATGTTTGACGGAGGAATTCACGGCAACGAAATTGGTGCTGCCGAAAACGTGATTCGCTTTGCCCGCGATCTTTGTGTTTCCTATGGTACTGATCCCGAAATTACCGATTTGGTTGATAACCGCGAAATCTGGCTTTACCTCATGGTGAATCCTGATGGTCGGGTCAATAACGTACGCACCAACAATGCAGGCGTTGACCTGAACCGCGACTGGGGCTACATGTGGAATGGCGAAGGAAGTAGTTCCGGCGCTTTTTCCCAACCCGAATCCAAAGCACTTCGTGCCTGCTCCTACTCTAACCAATTTGTAGTGCATACAACCTACCACAGTGGCACCGAGTATATTTCCTGCCCGTGGAGTTATAGAGGTGATGCTCCTTTTGATATGGCCCATATTTTGCAATTGGCAGGGGTTTATGCTGATGTTTCAGGATATAGCAACATGGAATTTGGCCAGGGCTACAACGGAATGTACTCCATTAATGGTAGCACTAAAGATTCCAATTATGGCATCATGGGCTCCATTAGTTGGTCTATGGAAATTTCGTACAACAAAGAGCCTCCGGCATCTCAAATTATGATGTATTATAATTATAACAAACCTTCAATGCTGGCCATGATTGAATATTCAGGTTATGGTTTGGAAGGTGTAATAAGCGATGCAACAAGTGGTGATCCTGTGGCAGCTATTGTTTTTATCGATAACTATCTCCCCACATTTACCGATCCCGAAGTTGGCGATTACCATAAATATGTGCTGGCAGGAACTTATGATATTTTGGTTAAAGCCAATGGTTACCAGGATAAATTGGTAAGCGGAGTTTCGGTAGGCTCAATAACTTCTACTGTTACCAACATTGAACTCGACCCGCTCGACCATCAGAGCATCTATAAATTTATAAGTTGTCAAATTCCTGACAATAACCATGCTGATGAAGGTTATACCTGGAATGCTTACGGGCAACCCGACAACCTTTTTTACTCGATAGGGAAAAATGGTTGGGCGGTACTCGATATGCAGGAAATCATTTTTGACGGCTCAGGGTCTGATATCATGGTTTTTGAAGGCGATGCCAGCCCCGAAGGCTATACTTTATATGCCGGTGAATCGGTGGACGGCCCCTGGCAATCGATGGGTACAGGAAGCGGAACTGCTGAGTTTGATTTCGAAAATTGCAACATCTCCGAAGCACGATATTTTAAAATCCTTGATGATGGAGATGGCAGCTCAAGTGGTAATGATGTAGGTTTCGACCTTGATGCTATGCAGGCCTTAAGTTCAGTGAGTGGCCCTTACCTCATCATGGAGGGCTACACTGTGAACGATGCCGGCGGCAACAACAACGGGCTTTTGGATCCTGGCGAAACTGCTGATTTTACAGTAACCCTGAAAAATGTAGGAACACTCGATGCACTTGCCATTACAGGCACATTTACATGCGCCGATGATTACATTACCATCATCACCACAACACCACAAACTTTTGGCGATATTGCCATCAACGAAACTGCTACCGCTACTTTTACGGTTTCAGCCGAAGACGATGCTCCTGCCGGCCATACCTCTACTATCAATTTTAACTTCGAAGGTACCAATGTTGACCCCATCACAAAATACATCATGGTTTCTTTTCCTGATTACTGTTATCCTTCGGCAAACTGTTCGTATGGTGACGGGTTTACAGGATTTGAACTTGAAGACATCAGTAACATGAATAGCGGTTGTAGTGATGGTGGTTACGGAGACTTTACTGACCTTATGACTGATCTCGAGTCTGGACAAACCTATGAGGTAAGTTTTCAATCCGGTTACAGCGATCAGGATGCCAGCCTGTGGATAGATTTGAATATGGATAAAATATTTGATGACGATGAAAGGTTGGTGTCAGATCTTAATTTGGCTGCCTCAGGCACAATTTATACCGCCAGTATCGATATCCCGGAAGGTGCATTACCCGGCGAAAAAAGACTGCGGATTCGCGCCAATTGGCAAAATTCATCTATGGATCCCTGTTCCAACTTCTCTTATGGCGAAACCGAAGATTATACCATAAACATCGCTGGCGATATTCTGGTAGCCGCTTTCACCTCTGACGAATATGAAGTTTGTCATGGAACAGAAGTACAATTTTACGATAACTCACTGGGGAATATTACAAGCTGGGCATGGGAATTCCCTGGCGGAACTCCTTCAAGCTCCAGTGATGAAAATCCTGTGGTTACTTATAACTCTCCCGGAATGTGGGGTGTAACACTTACAGTTAGCGATGGAACCAACCAAAGTACCGAAGCCATGTTGGAGTACATGATAGTACATGATGATCCTGCCGTACCTGTTGCTCCATCAGGATTGGCAGAAATGTGCCAGGACAGCCCCGATTGCGAATATTGGACTAACCCCGGAAGTTGCACCGACTGGTATTGGGAAATACTTCCTGCCACAGCCGGAATCATGACCCAAAACGGCCCCTCAATTACTATTGACTGGAATGATAATTTTGCCGGAGATGTACAAATTTTGGTGGCCGGAATAAATATCTGCGGACAAAGTGAGATGTCGGAACCTATAGATATCATGATTCTGCCAATGCCAGATGCCGCCGGGGAAATTAATGGTTCGGTTATCGTATGCCAATATACAACTCATGTATATTCAATACCACTTATTGAGTATGCCGAACAATACGAGTGGATTATTGATCCTGCTGAAGCAGGTAACATTAGTATAGATGACTACACTTGTACTATTCAATTTTATAATTATGTTGGCTCTGCCACTCTCAAAGTGCGCGGAATCAACCAATGTGGTGAAGGACTTTGGTCACCGGATTTTGAAATAGCAGTTGAGGTTTGTCCGGGTATTTCCGGGCAAAATTCGCCTGATATCCAAATTCTTCCCAATCCAAACCAGGGGCAATTTAAAATTCAGATTAATAACATTAACGATGAAGACCTTAATTTGGAAATATTTTCTGCACGAGGCGAAAAAGTTTATCAATCAGAAATAAACAAGGGGAATAACAATATCACTCGGGTTTCTCTTCAAAATATGGCTTCCGGAATTTATTATCTTAAAATTTCAGGAAATTCAACACTAATCACCAAAAAAATAATTGTCAATCAGTAAACCTTTTACTATAATTTGCACCTATTCAGGTAAGGCCATTTTATAAAGTTGGCCTTACCTTTTTATTTATAATAACTACAAAATTAAAACGCACAATGAAGAAACTTTTACTGGCTATTTTAACCATTGCTTTTTCTATCTCTCTCTTCTCACAAGAAAAAGTAATTGTAAGGTTCAACAATCCCGATAAGGAAATTATAAAAGAGTTCACAAAGTCATCTTATGATGTGGCTGCCTACAAGCCGGGTGAATTTCTTGATATCGTGATACCGGAGGCGGATTACTCAAAAATGATTTCGGATGGATACAACGTAACGATTGTGAATTCAACATCGCAAATGGCTGCAAACCTCGGCAATGTTGATGATATAAGCGGCTATCGCACTTACGATGAAGCCCTCGAAGAGCTCCAGCAAATTGCCGCCGACAACCCGTCTATTTGCAAGCTTATGGATATCGGCGATAGCCGTGGAAAAGAATATTATGAGTCAGGCTATGGAAATTACGGCGATTACCAACACGATATTTGGGCCATGAAAGTTTCGGATAATGTAGAAGTAGATGAAGATGAACCGGCAATTTATTATTTTGGTGCCCACCATGCCCGCGAGCCACTAAGCACCGAAGTAGCTTTTAAAGTATTGAATCACATAATCGACAATTATGGCACGGATCCAAACATAACTGAAAATGTAAATAACAAGGAAATTTGGTTTGTGCCTATTGTAAACCCCGATGGCCACGAAGTAGTGCTGGATCAGATAAACACCGACTGGCGCAAAAATATTCGCGACAATGATGGCAACGGCAGCTTAACAAACGGCTCCTGGGACTATCCCGATGGCGTTGACCCCAACCGTAATTACGGATGGGAGTGGGGAACTTCGGGTACAAGTAACGACCCCAACGATATAACCTATTGCGGCCCAACACCATTTTCGGAGCCCGAACTCCAGGCCATTCGCGATCTGATGATTGCTGAGCATTTTGTTGCAGGAATTTCTTATCACACCTACAGCGAACTGGTGCTTTGGCCTTTCGGTTACTCCAGCTCAGCCACTGCTCCTGATATTGATGCCCTCGCCCAACTTGGAACCAATATGGGTATGGCAATACCAGGACTTTCCGGTGGCCACTACACCCCGCAGGTAGCCTGGGAACTTTACCCCTGTTCAGGAGTTACTGATGATTATGCCTACGGACAGCACGGGATATTTTCATACACCATCGAGTTGGCTACACAATTTATCCCTCCTGCCAACCAGGTTTACCAGGTATGCGAAGATAATCTGGATGCGGCAATGATCATGCTAAACCGTTCCAATCAGTCCATCCTTACGGGCCACATTACCAACGCTGAAAACGGAGATGCTGTGCTTGCTGAAATTTTTATCGAAGGAATTGATAATAACGGCGCACTTAGAATGCCCTACATGAGTAGCGAAGATTTTGGAGCCTATTACAGATTGTTGACTGATGATACTTACTCGCTTACCATTACTGCTTTTGGGTATATTTCGCAAACTTTCGATAATGTAGTGATAACTGACGATGGACAAACCATTTTAGATGTTCAGCTACAGCCATCACAAATTATCTCAGTTTCAGGAACAATTACAGATGCCGAATCAGGCAATCCTATTGAGGGTGCATCGATCGAAGCGTTGAACACCCCTGTTGACCCTGTACAATCCAACGAAAATGGCGAATATCAAATTGAAGAAATTTTTGAAAACACCTATACCTTTAAAGTTTATGCCCAGGATTATGCTACCTTAATCCAGGTAGTAACTATCGATCCTGCAAATAATGTGGTTGATTTTGAACTGATGGAAAGCTTTGCCATAAGCTTTGAATCCGGCAACTTTGAAGAAGGTTGGGATTTTTCAGGTAACGCCGACTGGGTGATCGACAATGGAGAAGCCTGGGACGGTTACAGTTCGGCAAAATCAGGGAACATTGGCGATGAGTCAACTTCCGGGATATTTTATACCCTCGAAGATGCTTTAGCAGGCCAGGTTTCTTTTTACAGAAAAGTATCCTCAGAGTCAGGTTATGATTATTTGCAATTTTATATCGACAATCAATTGCAGGACGAATGGGCCGGTGAGCAGGACTGGGAGGAGTTTATTTTTGATGTCAGCGCCGGAACACATACCTTTAAGTGGATTTATGAAAAAGATTATTCGGTTAGCGGCGGTGATGACTGTGGATGGATCGACTTTGTTACCTTCCCCCCGGCGGCTGCTTTAAATTCAAATGCAGGCCCCAATGCCGAAATTTGTGCAAACCTTACGCATCAGTGCCAGGGAAGCGCAGCATTTTATGAAACGCTTGAATGGACAACATCGGGCGATGGCGTATTTTCTGATGTTACAATCCTCGATCCTGTTTATACCCCCGGAGCCAACGATATTCTAAATGGCGATGTTATACTTACCCTTACTGCTTATGATGGCAATGGAAACGAAAATAGTGATGATCTTACCTTAAGCCTCAAGCCCATGCCTGCTGTCGGAACTGATATCTCAGGTCTGGATCAGGTGTGTGCCGGCAGCATAGAAAACTACACTTGCAGTGAAATTGAAAATGCCGAAAATTGCGAATGGCTGTTATTGCCCGAAGAAGCCGGTGTAGTAGAAATGATTTCTCAAAACGAAATAAATGTAAACTGGACTGAAGGATATTTTGCTGAGGCTACTATTAAAGTTCGTGGAATAAACGATTGTGGCTTTGGTGAATTTTCGCAGGATTTTGTGGTTTCCGTTGAAGATTGTACAGGAATAAATGAATTTGATGATCAGGATTTTGCAATTTATCCTAACCCGGCCAAAAATGAAATCTCAATCAGTTTCTTAACAGTGGCCTCTAATCAATCGAATATCACCATCTACAACCTATTGGGAAAAGTAGTTTTGGAAATGAACAGTATAGATACAAACGGGTTAAATGTAATCAATGTTTCCAATCTTCCGGAAGGATTGTATTTCGTAGGTGTAACTATCGGAAACAACAAACAACTTCAAAAATTGATAATCAACAGGTAACGATAAATCTTCAATAAACATTTTAATCAAACTAACTCATGAGAAAAGCTACAACATTATTTTTAACTTTAACGCTACTACTCCTGGTTTCGGCATCTTATGCCCAGGACAAAAAACCGGAAACCCGGAAGCAACTTTACGAAAATGGGGTTTACGACCCATACCAGGTATTAGATACTCGTGTTGATAATATGAGGTACTGGCGCAAAGCTGCCGAGCTTGGCCTTACGCCTGTTGAACCTGAACATGCTATTCCGATGGGAACATGGAAAGGCAGCAAAATAGCTGCAAAAAGCGTTTGGCGCGACGACTCACCCGATGTTCCGGTAACTGACGAAAATTCTACACAAAGTGAAAATTCGATATTTGTTGATCCTACCGATCCTGATCATGTTTTACAGTCGAACAACTCTACCCAAAATCCGGTGGGTGCGCTCTATGGTGCCAATTATTTCTTTTCCGAAGATTTTGGCCTTACCTGGGGCGGTTCGGTAAACGGTGCTGGTGGAAGCAATTCAGGCGACCCCGCTACCGCCATTAACCTTAACGGCAGGCAATATGTTGGTTTTATCAATAGCTCGGGCGGAATGGGTGTTTCATATTCTGACGATGGTGTAACCTGGACTCAAAAAGTTGCAGGATCAGGTAGTTTGGACAAGAACCATTTAACCGTTGACATTAGTCCTACAAGCCCTTACGCAGGCAACGTTTACAATTCCTGGGTTAGTTTTTCAGGGAGTACATCCAATCAAATCGTAATAGTACGCTCAACAAATGACGGCGAATCCTATTCATCAGGTATCAACATTAGCTCTGCCATTAATGCCGGAAGCCACAACCAGGGTGTGAATCTGCAAACCGGCCCCGATGGTGAAGTATATGCAATTTGGGCCGTATATGATAGCTGGCCATCCGATGAAACTGCGCTCGGGTTTGCACGTTCATTAGATGGAGGTGTTACTTATGAACCATCCCAAAGAATTCTCACAAATATTCGTGGTATTCGTACCAGCGAAACCTCCAAAAACCACCGTGTTAACTCTTTCCCTTCAATGGCTGTTGACATTGCCGGTGATGGAACCATTTATGCTGTTTGGACAAATATTGGTGTTCCGGGCATTAATTCAGGCAATGATATCGATGTTTACATGATTAAATCGAGCGATCAGGGCGATACCTGGTCAACACCAACCAAAGTAAACCAGGATGCAGCTGGAATGGGCAAAGAACATTATTTCCCATGGATAACATGTGATCCGGAAACCAGTACTCTAAGTGTTGTGTTTTATGATGACCGCAATGTAACAAGCAATAAATGTGAAGTTTTCTGTGCCAATTCCTTCGATGGCGGTGAAAGCTGGGAAGATTTCAGGGTTAGTGATGTTGATTTTACCCCGGCACCAATTTCCGGCCTCGCCGGTGATTACATGGGCGACTACCTTGGAATTTCGGCTCGTGGTGGGAGAGTTTATCCTGTATGGACCGATAACCGCTTAGGTTATGCCATGAGTTTTTGTTCACCCTACGAAACCAACAGCCTGGCACGTCCCACCGAACTTACTGCGGCCGTTACTTTCGAAACAGGACAGGTTGACCTTGAGTGGGTTTTTGAACCTATCCCTACTTTCCAGTACTTTATTGTGTATCGCGATGGATTTGAAATTGGAACTACCACCGACCTTACTTTTGTTGATGACTTACCCGATTACGGCATTTTTAAATATAAAGTTACTGCCATGCATGAGGAGGGCGAATCATCAGGCCCTTCAGCCAGTGTTCAATGGGGTGATGCCCACATTGCAGTAGATCCCGTAGAAATTATCGAAAATATTGATCTTATGAGTACATCAACCCGCTATGTTACTGTTGAAAATGTTGGTGAACTCAATTTAATTTATGAAGTGTCTTCTTCAACAGAACCTGTTGATGGAACAGATGAATACTGTATTCCATCTGCAAGCTGCTCTTTTGGCGATGGAATTACTTCCTTTGCCATGGCCGACATCAGCAACCTGGGTAGCGGATGCAGCAGCAACGGATACGGCGATTTTACTGATATGAGTACCGAAATTCAGGCAGGGAATTCATACGAAGTTACGCTTGCTACAGGATACAACGATCAGTATGTAAACATTTGGATTGATGCTGATAAAGATGAAGAATTTGAATCATCAGAGTTGATCCTCGATGGTTTCCATTTAGCAAGCTCAGGTCAAAATTATACCACAACTGTAACCATTCCTGATGATATGCAAAGTGGTGAAGCTCGTATGAGGGTTAAAGCCGAATGGCAATACACACCTGATGATCCTTGTGAAGATATGTCGTATGGCGAAACCGAAGACTATACTGTAAACATTTCGGGCTGGATGTATGTTGACCGTTTTATTGACACCATCAATCCCGGAAACACCAACACCTTTGAAGTAATGTTCGTTTCAGACGATCTCACATCCGGTGTTTATTATGGAAATATTAAACTTGAATCGAACGACCCGGATGCTCCCGAGGTTAATGTTCCGGTTACCCTGAATGTTGGCGATGAATTTCCTCTTGGTATTGCAGTTTATGCCGATCCCTCCACTATATGTCTTGGCGATAGTAGTATTCTCGAAGCTGACCCTTCTGGTGGCACAGGCATCTACACTTATTCATGGACTTCCGATCCTGAAGGCTTCACCTCAGCAGAGGCAAATCCAACAGTTACTCCCGAAGAAACCACAATGTATATGGTTGAAGTAAACGATGGTGAAACCATAATACAGGGTAGTGTTAATGTTGTTGTTAATGATATTCCCGAACAAGCCTCAATTCCTGAAGGAGAAGCATCAATGTGCTGGGGTGTCATCGAAACAGTTTATCAAACTACCGGTGCTACCGGCGCTGTAAATTACAACTGGATGATAGAACCCGAAACCGCCGGAACAATTAGTGGCAGTGGGCTTACAGGTACTGTTACATGGAATGAAGACTACACAGGAAATGCAACTATCATGGTTGAGGGAGTAAACGATTGTGGAGCAGGAGAAGTGTCAGGTAATTTTGAGCTAATGATTCATGAGCTTCCCGAAGTTGATCTCGGTACCGATATGACCGTTTGCGCTAACGAAATTATCATTCTTGACGCTGGTAATCCAGGGGCAAGTTACTTGTGGTCAACGGGCGAAACTACCCAAACCATCGAGGTTGACACTACAGGTGTTGGCATTGGAATGCTTGAAGTTTCGGTAGAAGTTATTGATATGAATACCTGTACCAACGTTGATGACATTGTGATTGTATTTGATGATTGTACCGGAATATCAGAGCTTTCTCAAAAATGGTCTGTTGAGGTATTCCCAAATCCTTCAAACGGTGCATTTAGTGTTAAAATCAATTCGCTAAATAGCGAACCTGTAAGTTTGGTCGTTTTTAATACCTTGGGAAAAGAAGTGTTTAAACAAGAAAACATTTCAATCCGATTTTCAAAAACAATCGAATTTGATTTGAGTAATAATCCTGAAGGTATTTATTTACTCAATATAAAGGGAAATGGCATCAATATGATGCGTAAGATAATCATACAAGATTAAGCCGGGTAAGGCTTTCGTATCTTATCTCTAATATTCTGCCAAAAAATGGCAGAATATTAGAGATAAGATACCCAAGCAAAATTTAAAATGCATTGACGTTAATATGAAAGGAAGAGAAATAATAAAGCTTTTAATTGCAAAATATGCATTTATAAATTTTGCCGACTAACTTGGACAAACCAAAACAGGAATACACCATAAATTTTACATAATTACCTTGTTTGGTTTTGGCTTATCCAAGTTAGGTAAATTAATCCTGAGCTACCTCATGTAAAATTAGTTTACATGAGGTAGTTTTTTTTATGTTTAATGTATCAATACTTTGCACTGTTTGTTAATAATTGGAAACAATTTCAATTTTTTATTTAAAATATTTTAACATAAAATTAGGGTTTGGATTACAATTGAATTAACTTTGCCCTGTTTTAGGCTGACAGAAACTATTTATGAAACAACAAACTAATTATATTATGAAAAATTTCTATATACTTTTTTTAGCATTTTTATTTATTTTTCTTTTTACAAATCAGGCAAAGCCACAATTGGCTGAATTCAATATTGAAGATTTGAGTGAAGAAATTACATACTCAAAATTACTTGAACATGGATTTATTCAAACTGAATTTGACAGCCCGATACCTCCGGGTTGGGACTTTTTGACTTCAGATAAAGTTCATATCATTTCTGTTTTTACATCGTCTAATCCTAATTTATGTGATATACCTATTGAGCCGGGCGATTTTATCGGTATATTTTTTATTGGCGATGATGGTGAGGAATACTGCGGAGGATGCGCCGAGTGGACCGGGCTTGTAAATGTGCCCTTAGTAGGTTACGGTGATGATACTTTTACCCCAATAAAAGACGGTTTTTCATCAGGTGAAACCATGATATGGTATGTGTATTTATATTCCCAAAATGGTGCGGTTTATCCTGCAACCCCAACGTATGATAATTCTTATTCTTCTAACAACAAGTTTTATTCAGGCGGACTTTCTATTGTAACTGAGCTGGACTATTTTTACCCCAACGATATTGTTATTCCCAAAGGTTGGAGCGGAATGTCGAGCTACACAAAAACAAGCTTGTTTCCACCCATCATTTACAACGTGTTAAATCCTATTTCCAGCGATTTGATCATTATTCAGGATATGACAAAAGTGTATTGGCCTGGAAACATGAATAATATGTTTCTTTGGACAAATGGCAAAGGGTATAAAATTAAAATGGCCGAAGAAGCTGTTTTACCCATGAAAGGATGCCCGGTTGACAGCCGGACAGTTAGTTTGAAAACTACATGGAACATTCTTCCCGTTTTAAGTGAATGTAATGTTTTAGCTTCAACTCTGTTTTCGCCAATACTTAGCAAAATAATTGTGGTAAAGGAAATTGCCGGTAACAAGGTTTTTTGGCCCGAAATGGGTATAGAAACTCTCCAGGTGCTTCAACCCGGGAAGTCTTACTTTATAGCTGTTTCGCAAAACACATCATTAACTTATGAAGAATGTTCCGGGCTAAAGGGTGAAATCGTTCCACAGGAAACTGAGATGATAAATCTCACACCCTGGAATACTCCCGTAGAAACAGGTTTTACCCATACCATCGCACTATCATCGGAAGCACTGACTGAAATACAAAATGGCGATTTTATCGGGGCTTTCACTCAAAATGGTTATTGCGCGGGCTTAGTTCAAATAAACGACCTCCAAAAAAATATTCCAATCACCGTTTATGGTGATGATATTACTACGCCTGAAATTGATGGTATTTTAGAAGGAGAGCAAATTATTTTCAAAATATTTAAAACCAACAGTGATGAAGAAGCACATATCCTTGCGGAATTTGATGCCAACTATGCGTCTTCTGATGGGAACTTTTACGACAATGGGCTTTCGCTTGTAAACAATTTAAAATTATCATCTACCGGAATTTCCACGGCAAACAATGATGTAAATTTTTACCCAAATCCAACAAACGGAATGGTTGAAGTAAGCGTTGAAAACGAAGGCAATTATCACATTAGCATCCAAACCTTAAATGGTCAGGTAATTGTTCAACAGAATATTTCAGGAAACACTCAACTCAACCTGTCATATTGTAGCAAAGGAATTTATGTGGTAATTATTGAAAATGACAGCTCGCGAAGAATTGAGAAATTGATAATTAAATAAACATAAGCACAACAGCTAATTCGAGCCCCTGGGAAATCTCCAGGGGCTTTTTATTTATGTATATTTATAAAATTTTGATCTCTATTTTAGATAAAGTTGGACTATATTTGTTCGAAATTCATTTAAGGCCTGGCAGAAATTTCGCCTTATTACAAAACAAGGTATTATGAAAAGTTTTATCCATTTTTTGTTTACATGCGCTAGCTTGTTATCGCTGCTATTATATTTTTCGATACACCCAATAGTAGCACAAAACCAAAAAAGCAAAGTTCCGGTTAAAGAGGAATCTGTTGTAAAACCTCAACGATTTAATCATATTATTTCCGGACATGCTGATTTTTATCCCGGTCCGGTTCCTTTTGAAGGATTGAAAATTTCGTTTTCAAATGTTGGCGAAACACTTGTAAACGCTGATGGAACTTATGCTATGGAGGTGCCAAGGCATTGGAGCGGTACGGCAACTCCTTATTTATGTGAAGGTGGCGGCTATCTTTTCGAACCTGCATTTATTAGCTATACGAATGTGATTTTTGATAAAACCAATCAGAATTATTCAGGTGAGGCCACTACAAATTATACCATTTCCGGCAGGTTTTTCGATCAGGCCACCGGGGAGCCGCTTGCTAATACCGAAATCAAATTTAATTTATCAGGTGGAGATGAAACAGGACAAATTACCCTTACTACCAACGAAATGGGGGAATACAGTTTCGACAGATTACCGTGCTGGAGTAATACACTCGATCCATTTTTGCAGGGAATGTACTATTTCGAGCCCAAAACCAGGTCTTATGCTGAAATCTCCGCTAACCATTCAGATCAGGATTATGAGGTAATCTTTTATGATTACCCTATTCCAGGCGATTGGGAAACCTTGAATACGGGGTCTTTTGCATTTATTGCAGTTGATGTCAATTCAAACCCGGATATCTGCGATCTTCCGATAAATATTGGCGATTTAATTGGCGTTTTTTACACTGATAATAACGGCCTGGTTAAATGTGGTGGCTTTGGCCGCTGGCAGGATGAAACCAACGTTTTTATTTCGGCTCAGGGTGATGACAACACAACCTCAAATAAGGATGGTTTTGTGTATGGCGAGGAATATACCTGGAAAATATATTCCTATGGTGAAGGTATTGATTATCCGGCCAACGTAGAAATGAGTATTGGGAATAACTACTGGTTGGGTTTCGGGCTTTCGAAAGTAGGCCAGGTTGATGCGTACTACGAGCATAATTTACAAATACCACAAGGCTGGAGTGGATTATCAGGTTTTACGGAGCCCGGAATTTTCCCTGCCTATATTACCACGATCATGAACCCCATAATTGATGATTTGGTTATTATTCAGACTATGGAAAAAATGTACTATCCAGATGCAGGAATCAACAATCTTGTGGTATGGACTTATGGAAAGGGATATAAAATAAAGGTAGATAATGACGTGGCATTGCCCATGGATGGTTGCCCAAAAGCAAATACTACAATCAACCTCAGCCCCACCTGGAACCTTATGCCGGTACTTTCAAAATGTGATGTTTTTACAGAAGACCTTTTTGCTCAAATAGCAGATAAAATAATAATGGTGAAAGAAATTGGCGGTACAGGCATCTATTGGCCGGAAATGCAAGTTCAGTCGCTGGATGTAATAAAATCAGGAAGTGCTTATTTGGTGGCTGTTTCAGGGTTGTGTACTTTAACTTTTGATCCCTGCATAACAGGAAAGAAAAATTTGGTGAATAAAAACACTATCCTGCCAAATCTAAGTCCCTGGCCAACACCCCATAAAACAGGATCCACTCACACTTTTCTCCTGCAAAAGGGAGTCCTTTCTGCTTTCGAGGCAGGCGATTACTTTGGAGCATTTACTCAAGACGGTATTTGTGTGGGCTTAACCTTGATTGAAGACACGGAAGCAAATGCTGTGATTTCTGTTTTTGGCGATGATGTTTTTACCAATGAAAAAGATGGTTTGAGTAATAATGAGCAAATAATATTTAAAGTTTTTAAAACCGGTTCCGGAGATGTAGCCACTGTTCAGGCAAGCTTTGATAGTAATTATCAATCCAACAGCAAATTTGTTGATAATGGAATTTCAGTAATTATCGGCATCGAATTATCGCCATCAAACATAAACACACCAAATCCACACATCCGGTTTTATCCAAATCCTTGTTCAGGATACATAAATTTAGATATTGATCCCAACATAATTATTAATGTTACTATTCAAAATATTAAAGGGCAAGCCGTGATTGTACAACAATTGTCAGGAAACCGGCAACTTGATTTATCTAAAATTAATCCGGGTCTTTACATCCTGAAAATGGAAGGAGATAGTATAAGTATAATCGAAAAACTGATTTTGAAATAGTAATTCAAACATTTACAAATTTAATATTTGCATTTATTAAATATAGTTGTGGCTTGGCAGAGAAAAACTTATCTTATTTTTGCCCCGGTCTGATATAGTATTTTTTCAAATTAAACACCTTAAATTCCCATTATGACACGCTCCTTTTTACTTTCAGTATTCAGATTAATATTTTCAGGATTATTGTTGGCTCTACCATCAATTCAGGTTTTAAGTAATGCAGGCGAAACAGCCAAAACCGAAAAAAACATCAGTTTCAATCCCGGAGCCACTAAGGCAAATTACACTATTTCAGGTCTTATCAATCTATTACCCTCATCCAAACCTTTCGAAGGGGTAACAATTTCCTTTTCGGAAATTGGTGATGTAATAACTGACGAAAATGGCCACTATGAAATATTAGTCCCGGAGGGCTGGAGTGGAGCAGCAATACCGCAATCATGCGGTGTGGGTTTTTATGATTTTGATCCTCCTCAAATATCTTATGCCAATGTTACGGCTAATGCTACCAATCAAAACTATACTGCCGAAGCAAATACAGTATTCACAATTTCGGGGACAATTACAGATAAAGATACGGGTGAACCTTTGGCCAACAAGCAGGTAACTTTCAGCAAATCGACAGGAGGGCCACCATGGAGCATTATTGTGCAAACCAATGTTCTTGGCGAATATAGTTTTGAGCAATTGCCCTGCTGGAACAATACAGTAAATCCGGGTGTTGATGATTTTTATTATCTGGAGCCTTTCACACGCGATTATGTTGATTTATCTTCCGACATGCCCAATCAGGATTATACATTTATCAATTATGAAAAACCGGTACCACCAAACTGGAATTACACACAAACCGGGCAAGCACACATTATTGCTATCCAAAACACTTCTCTTCCTAACCTTTGCGGAACACCGATTGAGCTTGGTGATTTGATAGGTGTGTTTTATTACGACTATGACAATGTACTGCGATGTGGTGGTTACGGTCGCTGGCAGGACGAAAATAATGTGGCTCTGATTGCCCAGGGAGATGACAACCTGACACCAGACATAAAGGATGGCTTTGGGAATTTTGAAATAATGAATTGGAGGATATATTCCTACGCTAACGAAACGGAAAATTCGGCTACACCAACTTATCAATCGGGGGGATTTTTGAGCAGCAATAATAAATATTCTTCAGGCAGTTTATCCATTGTTACAGCTATTAATGCCTATTTTCCTAACGTAATTACCCTGCCACAGGGCTGGAGCGGACTATCAAGCTACACCAAACCAAATGTTCAGTTACTTATTACCAATGTGATGGCTCCCATCATGAATGAACTGGTAATTATTCAGGATATGGAAAAAGTATATTACCCGGCAGGCGGCATCAACAACATGCTTATCTGGACTTACAATAAAGGCTACAAAATTAAAGTAACAGAGGAGGTTGACCTGCCCATGACCGGTTGCCAGCAGGCCAATACCACGATTAACCTTTCCTCAACATGGAATATTTTGCCGGTGATGAGCCAGTGCGAAGTTGATCCCGTGGAGCTTTTCAGTCTGGTTATCGATAATATTTTAATTGTAAAAGAAATTGCCGGCACTGGTGTTTACTGGCCTGAAATGGGCATTCAATCTTTAAATACGCTTCAACCCGGAAGGGCCTACTATGTTGCCGTTAGTCAAAACACCTCGGTAACTTATGCTCCCTGTGAAAACACTAAGCGATCTTCATCTCAACACAATGAAGAATATTCCGCCCGGTGGGGTACTCCTGTAACTACGGGTTCAAGCCACACCATCGCATTTTCGGAGGATGCCCTTGCAAATATTGAACCCGGAGATTTTATTGGTGCTTTTTCGCAGGACGATGAATGTTATGGCTCTGCAAAAGTGAATGATAAAAATCAGAATATGGCCATAACTATTTATGGCGATGATTTATCCACTCCGGAAAAGGACGGGTTCAGCGATGGTGAAATAATATCTTTTAAAATATTGAATTCAACCACCAATGAAGAAGTATTTGCACAGGCAGACTTTAGCGCGAATTATCCTTCATCGGATGGCCGGTTTGCCGACAATGGTTTATCGGTAATCAAAAATCTGAATTTGAGTTCATCGGGCCTGGCCTCAATTGAAAGTATGGTGAACTTCTATCCAAATCCTTCATCAGGTCATGTTGAATTCATTTCTAAAAATGATAAGCAATATCATCTGGTTATTCAAAATATGAGTGGACAGGTATTACTTGAAAATACATTTTCAGGAAATGCACTTTTGAATTTTTCCAATTTCAAAAAAGGAATTTATGTAGTTAGAATTGAAGATGGTTTTTCATCCTTTACCAAAAAACTAATGCTGAAATAGGAAAATACCGCCATAAAAATCAAAGATCGATTCCTATGGATTGCAACCCTTGTTTATTTGGTACTACTGCGAATTTCATGAAAAGACATTGTTAATAGATTTTTCTCTGCCAGCCGGCGGATACTAATGACAAGTATTTGTAAAACATTGAGAAACTAATTATTAAATAGACCTCTCAGTCGCAAGCTCCTTCGAGGTGACAAGGCTTTGGTGGGTTTGTTGGGGAGGATAAAAGTGGGCGCTTTGCGCCCACTTTTATCCTCCCCCCTGCAAAGCCTTAACATTGTCATTTCGATGCCGCACGTGCGGCAAGAAATCTATTTCATTATGTCATTTCACTTTGAGGTCCCTTTTTCAGGAGCTTGGAATCCAAAACCCCATTCAGCCCGGTCATTTCGAGAAGCACGGCAGCCTGCCCCGTTTTTTCGGGGACTGAGACCAGCCTCGCCATTTCTTTATCCCATTTGCTATCAGCAAGGTGGAAATCTGTTCTTCTATGTGCATTGATTTTTTTTCACAAAAATGGTATTAGAACCTTTTATTTTAAATACTCGTTAAAATAGGTTGTTATTTTTTCGAACAAATGCACACGAGCCTGACCGCGCATATTATGTGCTGCGCCGGGATAAACAAAATAATCGACCTGTTTGCCCTGTTTAATGCACTCATCCAAAAAAGTAAGGCTATTTTGCCACATCACAACCGGATCGTTGGTGCCATGAATAATCAGCAATTTACCTTCCAGATTTTCGACATAGTTTAAAACCCTGGCCTTTTCGTAGCCTTCAGGGTTTTGCATGGGCGTGTCCATATATCTTTCGCCATACATCGTTTCATACCATTTCCAATCGATAACCGGGCCGCCGGCACAAGCAACTTTAAATTCACCAGGATACCTCAAAAAAAGCGAGGTGCTTAAAAATGCGCCATAGCTCCAGCCATCCACGCCTATTTTATTTGTATCAACATAATCAAGTGTTTTTAAATATTCCACTCCGGTCATTTGATCAGCCATTTCTTTTTCACCACATTGGCGGTGAATAATGCTCTCGAACTCGAAACCACGATTTGCCGAACCCCGATTGTCGAGGGTAAAAACCACATAGCCTTGCTGTGCCATCAGGTTTAGCCAGAAGCCCGCCCCTCCGGTCCAGGAGTTATCAATAAGTTGCGCGTGTGGCCCGCCATAAGTGTAAACCAGCACCGGGTATTTTTGTGCCTGGTCGAAATCCACAGGCTTTATCAGCCGGCAATACAAATCGGTTTTTCCATCATCGGCTTTTATTGTGAAAATTTCCATTTCACCAATTTTATAGTCTTGCCATGGATTCACATCTTCCTTTAATGTAGAAATAATATCGCCATCAGAACCCAAAATGTAATATGCCCTGGCCATATCCACACTGCTAAAAACATCAATAAAATATTTTTTGTCATAACTGGCAATTATGTTATGTGTGCCTTCTGCAATCGTTAATTTTTCGGTTTTTCCCTTTTTCAAATCAGTTTTGTAGAGATGCCTTTCGATGGGACTGGCTTGGGTGGATTCGTAATAAACATTTTTTTCCTGTTCATCAAACCCAATCAAATCCGTTACTTCCCATTCACCTTTTGTGATCTGACTAATCAGTTCGCCTTCGGTATTGTACAGGTAAAGATGATTCCAACCATCGCGGCGGCTTTGCCAGATAAACTGCCCGGAATTTTTTGATAAGAAATACAAATCGTGCTGGGGTTCAACATATCTTTCGTTCGATTCTTCAAAAAGTGTTTTGATAAACTTACCACTTGCCACATCATATTTATTCATCTCCAAATGGTTCTGGCCGCGATTGAGCACACCTATGTAAATGTACTTCCCATCGGGATCCCAGGTTACAGCGGTTAAATATTGATTTTGAGCTCCCGGGGTGTGGATGTAAGTGATTTGATTTAACCCGGGATCGAAAATTCCCAATTTCACTTTTTGGCTTTTTTCGCCTGCCATGGGGTAACTGATCGGGTCGGTCTCGGCAATGCGATGGTAAATATCCACCATCGGGTACTCAGCAACTTCTGTTTGGTCGATTTGGTAAAAAGCCAAAAGCTTTCCATTGGGCGACCAAAACGAACCCTTATCAATACCAAATTCATTTCTGGATGGAACATGACCGTAGAGCATATCCGCATTATCATCGTTTGTTACACTCATCTGGTTTCCATTAATCGAAACAAACAGATTGTTTTCGATGGTGTAGGCAACAGACAAGCTTGTGTGGTCAAACTCAACATTTTCGGCTTTTTCAGGATATTCATTTACTTTAATAAGTTTTTCATTATCAAAATTGTAAAAAAATATTTTTTGATTACTTGTAAAATAGAATCGGCTGATATCAAGCCATGAAATGCCCGGAAATCTTTTTAGTTCATCCAGTTCGGCGTTTTTCGATTTCAAATCAGCGAGTTTAATCAGGGTATCTGCAACATCCGGTTTCTCAGGGTCTTTTTGTATCAGCGTATTATTTTCAACAAACGTGAAATGGCCCGAATTTCCTCTCCAGTTTATATTTTGGATGGATTCAGGATACAAATCCCTGTTCATGTAATCATCATAAGTAAATAGTTTTTCCTGCGGAAAAGCATCGCTAATCAGGAAGAAAAACAAAATTGGAAGTAAACTCAGCTTAAAAATTTTCATTTTGATATTCATTGTTTTGATTTTTTTTTAATGCGTGTCCATAATGTCAACTATTTCTGCCCGAGGACAATTAGTCTCCCGCAGATATCGCTGATTTGCGCTGATTTTTTTCTGCGAAAACCAGCCTTGCCGGCTAGGCAGGTCTGCGTTATCTGCGGGAAACCCAACTAAAATGACATATCCTATTTAATGTCTTTTGTAGAAATGCCTTCAGGTTCATCGTGTTCAATATTACCGATGGGCTCAACATGAACAAGAATGTCGAATACATTTACAAGGGCTGCTTTCAGGCTTTGCTCCACGAGATGGGCAATATGGTGCCCTTCGGAGATTTTCAACTCAGGATCAACCTCAATATCCACGGAAACCACATACATATTCGAAATCTTGCGTACCCTTATCCTATGCGGATTGTGTGCTCCTTTAACTTTATTTATGGCTGAGATAATAGTTTTGTAAACCCCTTTATCTTTTATTCCATCCATCAATTCGTAATTTGACTCCATAAAAATATCGAAAGCCGATTTCATGATGTATATGCTGATTAATAAGGCAAAAACAGCATCGATGATTGGAAGCTTAAAAAAGAGCGTGAAAACTAAGCCCAACAATACCGACAGGGATATAAACACATCATTTTTCATGTTTTTGCCATTGGCCAGCAACATAGGGCTTTCTACTTTTTTCCCATTTTTAAGCAAGTACCACGATAGCAGTAATTTGCCAATGATAGAAACGATGACTACATAAATTGCGATCACATCAGGAATTTCGCGTACGCCACCCTCTATAATCCTTTCTACTGTAGATATGGCCAATTGTGTACCCGCAAAAAAAACGACGAACGATAACGCTTTTGAAGCTACAGCATCAGCCTTGCGATATCCATAAGGAAACCTCAGGTTTGGTGGTTTGGAAATTAATCGGGCTGTAAAAAGGGTGATGAGAGAAGTAATGATATCAGTGGCTGAATCAATGCCATCGCCAACAAGCGCAAGACTTCCGGCAAGGAATCCGACAAATATTTTTAAAGCTGCCAGTATTGCATTTGCTAAAACAGCAATCCATGAAGCTTTTATAATTATTTGAGTTCTGTCGCTATCGTGCATGTTATAAAAAAAGAAGGATCAAAAGTGTGCAAATCGCAGTAAAGCCGCAAAAATAGGACTATTTACAAAAGTATAGGGGTGTATTTTGATTTTTATAGTCAGGGTTTCACTTTAAGTGAAGCCCTGACTTGCCGCATCTTTTGTCCGAAGGACTCCTTTGGAGAAAGTTACCCCGTGAATCCTGTTTAAACGCAAAGTACAATTCAATGTTTCGTACTACTGCCGGAGCTAATTCACGGGGTGACTAAATCTGCTGGCATCCTGCGAAATTTCGGAGGGGGGATAGTTGATAAATGACACGTCGTAATCGGCTAATATTTCAGCAAAAGCAACTTTGGATAAGCCGGCCAATACGGCAGCCTGTCCCAGCGAAAGCTTGCCGGACTCATACATTTTAGCAGCCAAAAACCGCTTGGTTTCCCTTTCATCGAGTGAAAGGCCATCTGGTAGTATTAATTTTATTTGTGTCATTGCAAGTAAGATTTTCACAAAGATAAGATGAATTATTATTTAATAATACATAGCCATTGTGGAAGCATCTGAAAAATGATGTTGTATTTTCATATTTCAAAAAATCATTTTTGTAGTCAGGGCTTCACTTAAAGTGAAACCCTGACTTGCCGCATCTTTTGTCCGAAGGACTCCTTTGGAGAAAGTTACACCGTGAATGCTGTTTGAGCCACGGCAAATTGGTGGGCTTCTTTTTCCTTTTCGGGATCGGACGCAGCAAAGTCCACATTTTCGAGCGAGATGTATTTTTTGCCGTGCAAAATAATGTGCCCCAATTCGTGGAAAAAGGTAAACCAAAAGTTGTCGTTTTTTTTGTAACGTGTCGTTAACTGGATAAACGGTGTGTTGTTGATCCAGCGCGTAGAGCCGCTTAAAGGTACTTTCGGCAGTTTTGGAGTAAACAACAATATTACGCCGGCTTGTAAGCACAGCTTTTGCAACTGCACAAAAAAGTCGGCAGGCTGCATTATCATTAATTGGCGCATGGCGGGAATATTGTTTTTCAGTTTTTTTGCATCAAAAGCCGGGGCTTCAATTTGCCGGGTCTGTAATTCGCCCTGCCGCAGCCAGGCCGAGATGGCATGAGGCTGGTGGGTATGTTTCAACGATGTGTAAGCTGCAACTTTCAGTTTGCTTTCGATATAAAGTTTTTCCCATGCACTGTGCGAAGCAACGCCAAAATAGCTCAAGAGCCTGGCTGCTTTTTCTTCGGCATTGCGGGTGGCGGGCACCCAATTAAGTTTGGCCATTTCGGCATACGGGAATTCTTTTGCCCAGGGCAATGCATTGGTAATAACCGCCTTTAACTTTTTACGTGTTTTAAATTCATCGTATCGTTGTTGATTACGCATCCAGAAATTAGAGGGTATTTGGGTAACGTTTTCAAATTTTATGGCCATTTCCTGGGTAATGGCGCTTGAGCCTTTTAAAACAGCAATAATCGTTTTTTCAGGCTTCTCGGTACGCAGGGCAAATTCTTTAATACTCATGCCCATTTCCTGGAGTTTTTCTTCCAAAGTGCTACCGGGGTGAAAAACTACATCCGGGAAATATTGGTTTTCCAGTGTCATAATATTACATTATTAGTGATAATCAACAATTTCTAAAATTTCAACAATCTTGAAGTCACTTAATATGGGAGTGCCGTGTTGGTTTGTTGGAACTGGTTTTACCGCAGGTTCAAAAATCAACCGGTACTGATGATCCAAACTGCAAGCCCATTGCCCTTTTCTGTTCCCTGATAAATTATGGAAGTTTCCAGGCAAAAACCGCAAGTCGTCAAAGCTATCCACGTCTCTCATATCGTCAAGCCTTTGATGATATTTTGTAGCTCTGATATTGCCGAGCTTTTTTTGTGTTAGGGCAAAATTGTTTGCCCATTTTTCTAATTTCTTATCCGCAAAGGTAATGTTCATTTCCTAATTACAAAATAATTAATAACACTATCTGTTAATTAAAAATATATTGATACAACTTATTCTTTTCAGTTTTCTTAAAACCATAAGCCCTTGCAATTACCCTTTAGGCTTCCTCCAATCCCCATTTTCCTTGATGATACTGATTAAAGTTTCTACGGCTACGGCTTCTTCAACTCCTTTGGCTACCTGGATTTTGCCCTTGTAAAGTGCCACCTTGCCAGCCCCCATTCCTACGTAGCCGTAGTGGGCATCGGCCATTTCGCCGGGGCCGTTTACGATGCAACCCATCACCGCAATTTTTAATCCGGTAAGATGCCAGGTTGCGGCCTTTATTTTTTTTAGCGAGGCCTGAATATCGTACTGTGTGCGTCCGCACGAAGGGCAGGCGATAAACTCGGTTTTGGTGATGCGGGCTCCTGAAGCCTGAAGAATATCATACGAAAGTGAAAGTACTTCGGTGGTTTCTTCATTTTCTGCTTCAATCCAAATACCATCGCCAAAGCCATCCAAAAACAAGGGGCCAAAGTCGATGGCTGCTTCTATCATCAAATCAAGGCCTGAGCTTTGATAATTTTTGTTGAAAATAATCGGATTTTTCATTTTCTTCAAGTCAAGGCTTTTCATCAGTTGTTTGAACTCGAAAACCGCGGGCGAGGCATCGGCTTGCGCCACTATGGGATTTTGCGTTTTGACAGCTTCGGCTTTATTGCTTTTTAAATCAAGAAATACTATGTCTTGCGGTGAAATGGAATGCTTGTATAAAACCAAATCCGGTTTTTCTGTGGCACTTACCACACCAGGTTTCCCAACTACAAGCGGTGGTTTTTGCTTTATCCCAAAAATTTCATTATCCGATAAGTGTGAGTGATATTCAAAAGGCGGGTAAAAATATTGCTCAAAGATATCTGTGGAAAATGTTGTTTTTTTTTGCCTTAAATAGGCCACAATTTTTTGGGCAACAGGGATTTCGTTTACGGGGTCTTCGGTTAGCGAAACCCTGATCGTATCGCCAATACCTTCGCTCAGCAGTGCCCCGATGCCCAGGGCTGACTTAACACGGCCATCGCGGCCATTGCCGGCTTCGGTTACGCCGAGATGAATTGGATAATCCATGTCCTCCTCCACCATTTTTTTCACCAAAAGCCTTGTGGCATAAACCATCACGCGCACATTACTGGATTTCATCGAAAATACGAGTTTGTGAAAATCCTCCTCGCGGCAAATACGGGCAAACTCCAGAGCCGATTCAACCATTCCTTCGGGGGTATCGCCATATCTGTCCATGATCCGGTCGGAAAGCGAGCCGTGGTTGGAGCCTACACGCAATGCTGTTCCATGTTGCTTACAAACCGCAATAAGCGGGGTGATGTTTGCCCTGATTTTATTCAATGATTCGCTGTACTCAGCATCAGAAAAATTTATTTTTCCCCGATTCCTGTCGGTATAGTTACCGGGATTGATTCTTACTTTTTCTACGATTGCGGCAGCTAACTCAGCGGCTTTTGGGCTGTAATGGATGTCGGCAATCAGCGGGATTTGATATCCACGCTCTTCGATGGCGGCTTTGATAGCGGCAAGGTTTTCGGTTTCCTTTACGCCAGGCGCGGTAATGCGCACCATTTCGCAGCCTGCCTCAAAAAGCCGGATGGATTGCTCTGCCGTGGCCAGGGTATCCATGGTATTGGTGTTGGTCATCGACTGGATGCGAATGGGATTATCGCCGCCAAGCGCCACATTGCCAACTTTTATTTCTCTTGTTTTAAATCGCTGAATCATTTCGTTTGGATTTTATTGCAAAAGAAACGAAAAATCGGCTCAATAAAAAATAGCGCGAATATCCAAAAAATCTTGCTTTTCAGCGATCACAGTTACGGATTTCGACCGTGGTGCAGTGCGCAACAAGCAATAATTCAAGCATCAGCGTACATTAACGAAGGTAAAGAATGGGTAGTTGATATCGACATGGCTAAATTTTCCTATCATTTTTCCAGAAGACCGCTAAACGGCTGTGAGCCATGATTTGCTGTTACCAGCTGGCTTTTTATTTATATATTATTTGTTTCTTCCGCTCTTCTGGATATAATTTCTTCCACTCTTCAAATTGTGGTGGAGGATCAATACCTTCTGGTAGGTTGGTTGGGGGATTATCCATGTAATATGATTTTGATAGTTGGTCTTTTTCTAAATTTTTTGTTTCCTTAAAAATGACACCATCCAAAACCGCACCCTTCAAATCTGCACCCATCAAATCCGCACCACTCAAATCCGCACGCGTTAAATCCGCAAGATACAAATCCGCACCACTCAAATCCGCTTTAAGCAAATCCGCTTCAAACAAATACGCTTTAAACAAATACGCACCACTCAAATTCGCAACTCTTAAATCCGCACTGCTCAAATCCGCAAGTCTCAAATCCGCATGATACAAATCCGTACACCTCAAATCCGCACCACTCATATCCGCTTCATACAAAAACGCAACCCTCAAATTCGCACCACTCAAATTCGCACCACTCAAATCCGCCTCTTTCAAATACGCATCACTCAAATCTGCAACCCTCACCCACGCACCTCTCAAATTCGCACCTCTCAAATCCGCACCCCTCAAATCCGCATCACTCACATCCGCATCCCTCACATACGCATACCTCAAATCCGCACCTATCAATTTCGCACTCGTCAAATCTGCATCACTTATACTATCATATCTAAAATCCGCACCCCTCAAATCCGCACCCCTCATTTCCGCATAACTCAAATCCGCAATCCTCAATTTCGCACCCATCAATTTCGCACCCCTCAAATTCGCACCCATCAATTGCGCACCCCTCAAATTCGCATGATACAAATTCGCATGATACAAATTCGCACCCCACAAATCCGCACCCCTCAAATCTACATCACTCAAATCCACATTTCTCAAACTATCTTTCCAATTTTCAACAGTAGCTTTTAGTAAATCAACACCTTCAAAGTAAATAGCATCCTTAAATAATGATTGATAAACCGTTATAGGATTTTTAATATCAGGCTTTAAAGGACATGATAATCTTTGCATTTCACCAATCCTGGAAAAGGCTCTTTTATAAAGTGGTGTTGACAATTAGGTGAATACTGTACTAATTCTAATTTCAATCACATCAACCCTATTTTCATATCGCTGGGATGCAATACCGAATAGGGCTACATACAGACCAATAATCCAAATAATAAATGTACTCGGTTTCCCTTTTTTTGTGTCCCTATTAATTGGCCAAATGATGTTTTCCCAGAGGTGGCGAATACCAGAAAAATTGTAAAGAAAGTATAGGGTTGATTTAATGATATTCCAAAGTCTTTTCATAAGTCTGTTAGGTTTGTTTGTAACGGTTTTCGCTAAGAATAGTGCGGGTTTTGGAACACTGTTGTTTTCAACTTACCATTATTTTGTTATATGGTTTATGCTTCATTTAACTTTAATCCCCGCATTATTTTTAGCGTGTGTTGTGCGTTCGTGCTTAATCTTTTTCAGCCACCTCTTAATCTATTGGTATTTTAGATACCCGAATATCTACTCTTATTGCTTTCTGACAAACTTTGTTTATTCATTTCTCATCTTTACCACCACCTTTAACATTATTTCCTTGAGCATTATATCGGACATGTCCGTTATCATGTCCGATAACATTATACTCAGTGTCATTATATTCATCTTTATTACGGACACCATTACCACTTTGTCCATTAATTCCTCAAGAAGTATCTTGTTCCTCTCTTTTCTCCTTCTCTTTCTAATATGCCTTCATCTACAAGTTCATTGAGATGTCTGGAAGCTGTCTTAGTAGAACCTCCATACTTGTTAGCGTAATCACCAGAAGAAACTTTAACCATACTACTTACAAACTCAATTATATCATCTTTAGTAGGTTCTAATTTGGTTTCAGACTTTTTCCAAAGTTTAACTTGTAAGTAGGGTTCATTGTATTCAATTGTAGGTTTATTAACTCCCATTATTTCAGAATATTTGTGAAGTTCCTCCATTCCTATATTCCGTTTCTCAATAAACTTCATTTGATAAAATACATTGGCTATCTTGGGATTCACACTAAAAGTAGGTGCTGAAAAATCTTGTAATTTTTCCAATGCTACTAATGGTTTCCCTGGACTTTCTATGAATATCTTCTCGTCATCAATTTTTACATTAATATTTGCTTGCTCAATCGAATAGTCACGATGAACAATAGCGTTAATGATAACTTCACGAAGTACTTCAAAATATACTTCACTAGTTTCTTTACGAGCAAATGATGACCTGTCAATAGCCTTTGGGAAGTTGATTTCAAGGTATGATTCGATTTTTTCGGGCATCAATACTAATGGACCATCAAAGTCAAGGATTTTAGGCTTATCTTTATTTTGGGTTTTAATAGTAAACTTGACTAAAGATTGAGGATAATTTATCTGTGGATTTTTTCCAAAAAGTAAAAGACCTAATCCGGTTGGGTGTGCTGTGTTTGTACTTTTATCTATTCTCAGGAAATTCCATTTATGTAATACACTTCTAAACTCTTTAGAATCTATGGGATAGCTTATTTGTAGTTTCTCTTTGAACTTTTCCAAAGCATCTGAAGAAAAATCATTTAGATTAAAATTGTCAAGTGATTTATCAAGTTCGGTGAAAGCAGGTTCGATCTCTTCCTGTTCCGCTAACTTAGCTCTTTCTGCTGCTTCAGCTAAAAATTTGGTATTGGCAACAAGTATTTTTTCCTGTAAATCCTTATCAAAAAAATCAATCTCAATTTTATTCTCTGTCAAATATGCAATCCCATTACCTTTTACTTTAGGGTCAGGATCTTCAATACCTACATACGCCTTTTTTATTCTTGCATTTACTATCCTTTCAGCACAGCCTATCTTGGTTATGCTTCTAGCGCCGGGTGCACAAGGTTCTAAAGTTGCATAAATTACAAAACCATCCAATTTATCCGTTCTATGTTTGCGTTCCAAAACAGTAAATTCGGCATGGTCACCTTGCCTTAGTTCTCCTCTATAAGCGGTATTAACGAGGGTGCCATTTTCAGTCGCTAACACAGCACCCACTTTGGGATCAGCTCTGTCTGTATGTTCCGGAATAGAATCATGCATCAATTGAACAGCCAACTCCATTAACTCGCGTGTAGAGTACTCCTTTCCAATTTCAAATTTTTTATTTGCCATGGTAATCAATTTCCTTTTTGCTTGATTAATATCAGATTTTTAATTGGCTTCATTAAAAATTGAGTTTTTACCTTTACATTCAAATTGCTGAACTCCATTTTGTCAGCATGACACAACAACTTCTTTTTATGATCCCTTCCTATTTTTTAAATGTCCCTTTTTTGGCACATTATGAAGGCAGTTTGACTCATCTTTAGTTTCAGCTTTTTTAGTATGTCACCGCAAATGATTTTATTCGTGAAACTCAATTTTTAAAAGCGTAGCGCATTACAAATTGTAAGTTGAACGAATCCCGATAGCGTAGCGTATCGGGACGCCTCTTGGGACGAAAAATACAAAATTCAATACTTGATGCCCCGTTCGCTTGCGGCGGGAAGATTCATTTATAAACTTGTTTGGATATTTCATTTTACAAAGTTAGTAGATTTCCTTTCTTTTGTGTATGCTAATATTGTGGCCAACTCACGCATATAATCCCTTCGGCTTTTTTACTCCTGAACCCCAAAAGACTTCCCGGGAAAATTTTATTCAATAATCAACCTCAGCAGAAAAAAAATATCAGGGTTGTGCCATAGGCTCGCCTCGCGAAGCGGGCATTCCTTTGGAGCGAACCCAGTTTTTCCAGAAGGCTGCTATGCGGCTGTGTGCCATGATTTGCTATTAACAACTGGTGGTATTAAATAGCAAGTTCTAAATTATCATCTGTCTCAATTCGCAATTTAACCCTTGCCTTCATCGCGTGAAAAACTTTCATTATTGTCGAAACAGATGAACTATGATTTCCATGTTCCAGTTTTGAAATCTGAGCTCGTTTAACACCGATCAACTCTCCAAGCTGAGACTGAGTCAAATTATTTTGAACCCTTAGCTGTTTTATTTTCTCTCCAATCAGTTCCATTTTTAAATCAAATTCATACTCATCTCTTTCTGGAGACCCTATCTCTCCGAAGTATTTATTTTCCAAATCTTCGAATTTTGTATATTTAGTTGCTTTCATATTTGTAAGTTTTATAATAACCCTTTGAAATATTTTTCTTTAATCGTTTCGGCCTTTTCAATATCATGTTTCGGTGTCTTGTTTGTTTTCTTAATCAATCCTTATGTACAAACTATCAACGATTCAGTATCTCCCGAACTGTCCCAAAATGCAAAAAGCCGGAAAAACTTGTTACTGTCTTTTACCCTAAATTCAAAAATTCCTCTCGAGCTTTTCAGTTTCTCAAACCAATCACCATAAATCCGCATTTTAGTTTTACGAATCGCATAGAATAATTTCTTTCTTGCAGATTTCTCAATCTCGTCAACAAACTTATCCGCTTCAGGAAGCAGAATTATCTCAATTGGTTTACTCATTTGTCTTTATTTTATGCAAATTTACGAAACTGTTTCCATATACAGAAACAACCGTGAGGTTTATTTTGTGCAGGGTATCGAATCCCCACTTGTTGCTAACTTACCAAAATAATCCCTTCGGTTTTTTTACCCCTGAACCCCAAAAGACTTCCCGGGAAAATTTTATTCAATAATCAACCTCAGCAGAAAAAAAATATCAGGGTTGTGCCATAGGCTCGCCTCGCGAAGCGGGCATTCCTATCTTTGGAGCGATCCCTTGCAAGGCTATGAACCCAGCGTTTTTTTTCAGAAGACCACAAGGTGGCTGTTAGCCAAGATTTGCTGCTTGAATTTCCCTGCATTGGTGGAACTTTATTCCTCTCCTTTCAATCTTTTAATTTCTTTATCAAAGATCAAATTGCTATTTTTGAAGAAATTTTATAATATGCTGCAAGACACATTCGATAAGATAGTTTACAAAAAATTTCCAATGGCTATGAACGCCAAAGATACTTCCATCCATTTTTTGGGTTTATTGAAACAGAAGCATCGCTTTGACATTTCCAGAATGTTAATGGCAACCTCTTTGTGTTCTGATGAGGTAAACAACCATGGTGCCTCCTTTTTTAATGTGCTCAATGGCCCGTTTAGAATGGGCGGTCTTGGTGGTTTTCCCTTTTGTGGACTCACCGGCACCACTGCCTTTGCACATCACATTCCTGATGGTGGTTCTGCATTCATTTTTTATGGCTCCCACATCGGCATTACTAACCAGGGGAAACTGGGTGAAGTGTGGCGCCCCGGACAACAAAAAGCCGGAAAGTCGTGTGGAGCGCTCATGAATGCTCTCAACCGTTTCGGTGATGCTGAATATAAACCCGGGTTTTTAGAAAATGACTTTCAGCAATTCTTTCTTGAAAAAACACTCATCGGGCAGCGGGATAAAATATTGGAATCCGCAGAGCCGGAGTGGGCCATCACCGAAAATGCGTACCTGCAAATCGATAAAATGATCCATGAGAACATTCATCAAACCAAAAAAGAATTTCATGTAAAGCGGATTGCCTTGCTCGGTGGTATCATCATCAATACCGACAGTGGCCTTGACGATTATTTCATTCCTAAAAACTTTGAAGTGATGTTGATGAACTAAGCCAACATCTTTTATTTTTCCCTTTTTTCAGGATTTGTAATTAAGCGATAGCCCACGTTGTGGATGTTTTCAATTTTTATGTCTGGGTCGCTTTTCAGGTATTTGCGTAAGCGCGAAATAAAAACATCGAGGCTGCGGCTGGCGAAATAATGATCATCGCCCCAAATTTTCATCAGGATGTCGTCGCGTTTAATTATGGTATCGGAATTTTGACAAAAGGCTGCCAGCAATTGTGCCTCGCGATGGGTAAGTTGCTTTTTCTTTTCGGGGCTTTCAAGAGTGTGATTGCCGATATCAAAAATAAAATGCCCGAGTTTACATTCACCGGTCAGTTCATCGGTTTTTTTCCGGATGCCGCTACGCCTCAAAAACACTTCTATTTTCAGCACCAGCTCTTCAATGCTAAAAGGCTTGGTGATGTAGTCGTCGGCACCAATGCGAAGTCCGTGTATTTTATCCTCACGACGTGATTTGGCAGATAAAAATATAATCGGGGTATCCTGGTTCTTTTTCCTTATTTTTAATGCCAGTTCGTAACCATCCATCCTGGGGAGCATTACATCGAGGATGCACAGGTCGTATTTGTTTTCGTTAAACATTTTTAATCCTTCTATGCCATCTTCAGCATAGTCGATGGTATAGCCATAAAGTTGAAGATTATCGCGGGTTACGAACGACAATGTCATGTCATCTTCAACATATAAAAGTTTTATTTTTTCGTTCATTTTATTGGTATTTCTATCACAAAAGTAGAACCTTTATTTATTTCGCTTTCGAGTATAATTTTCCAGTGGTGTGCCTGGCAGATATTTTTTACATAATACAAACCCAATCCAAATCCTTTAACATCGTGCAAATTTCCTGTTGGAACTCTAAAAAACTTTTGAAAAACTTTTTTAGTATATTCCTTACTAATGCCCGGGCCTTTATCCTTTACTGATACAACAATCATTTTATTCACAAGGCGGGTTGAAATTTCTATCTTAGGGTTTCCCAACGAATATTTTATTGCATTGTCGATCAAATTATGAAAAATATTGGTGATATGAAGTCGGTCGGCAATGATAGCTCCCACGTTTTCATCTAAATGCGTTTTGATAGTAAGCCCTTTTTCATTGTTTGTTTTGCAGTTTTTTACAACCTCATAAATAATTTCGTGAAGCACAACAGGTTCATTTTTCAATTCAAAGCCCGATTTTTCGATGCGGGCAATTTGGAGCACTTTTTCAACCTGCTTGTTCAATCGGCTATTTTCCTGCTTAATTATACTGCCATACTTCACAAGCCTGTCTGGGTCTTTCAAAATTTCCGGGTTTGAAATTACATCGGCAGAAATATTGATACTGGATATGGGTGTTTTAAATTCATGGGTCATATTATTAATGAAATCTTTTTGCAATTCAGAAAGCCGCTTTTGCCTGAGAATAATAAAAATAGCATAAGCAAAGAAAATGAGTGAAACCAGCAAAATGGTCGAGAAGATGATCCATAAGCTCATATCGCCGGTAAGCGAATTGGTTTTTGAAGGAAATCGTACCCCAAAATAATAGATGTAATCACTATATTTTGGCATGTTGGTGGTCATTTTAATATCCCTTTCTTTACCACCAACCGACACATAATTACCGTAAACCATTTGATCGTTGTGGCAATCGTAAATGGCGTATTCATAGTCGGTGTCGATATTTAACTTGCTAAACTCTATGTGCAGGTAATGATCCAGCACATTAGCATCAATCACACTATTGGTATTAACTACAAAATAATTGGACGAAAGCTGGTTTACGGGATTTTCGTTTGGCAAATCAGTCTGGTTGTAAATGCTAAGTTTTTCAGCAACATTTTTCAATCCAATAAAAATGGTTTGGTTGAATTGCTTTTCTTTGATATCCCAGGCTTTTTGCATCCAGTAAATCTGGATTACAACAATCCCGATAATGGCGAACGATCCTAAAATTACAATAAAACGTATCTGGTTTCTTTTCATCTATAATTTCAACATTTATGTTTAAAGATTTAATCAGGTAAAAATAGCCTTTAAATAGAACAAATGGGGTTGTTTACACTTCGTTAACAAAGTTTTGATTATTGTTAACAGGAAGGTAAGAAAAAAAGAAGATTTTTGTTTGGTAATAATTTAATGATAATATCACCAATAAATATGAAAAGAACAGGAAAATTTGTCAGTGTATTTTTATTGATTTTTATTTCAACTATTGGACTGACAGCCCAAGGTACTGTAAAAAACAAATTGTCTGACAACAAAGAAACAACGACAATGAATGCCGGCCCAATTGTAAGCTGGGATACTACAACAGTTGATCTGGGTGAAATTATTTTCAAAACAAAGAAAAAAGCAGAGTATAAATTGAGTAATGCCGGAAATCAGCCATTATTTATTGTTTATGGCCAGGCTTCATGTGGCTGTGCTCATTTGGAATACAGCGAAGCACCTATTTTGCCGGGAAGTTCAACCACAGTTACGGTAATCTACCACGGAACTGATTTAGGTGAATTTATGAAAACCATCACCATAGTTACCAATGCCGATACCGATCGGACTATATTACAAATAAAAGGAAATGTGGTAAAGGAATAAAAACCTGAGACAAAGTTCATCAAACTACTTTTACTCCGGCAAGCTAAAACTTATTTAATATTTTAAATGAGGGTGTTCCGTTTAATGGAACACCCTTTTTTTGATCTGCAAAAAAGTCTATTTTTGAAATCTGCAATTGAGCAACTTTAATTTATGACAACTATAATAATTCAAACATCAGGGGCAGAATCAAGGATTTTGGCAGGAGCCAAACTCCGCTCCTTTTCAGGCTTGGTTCCCGAAAACGCAATTATCATTACTGATGAAACTGTAAATGAACTTTACGGCAATATCTGGAAGGGATACCGAACCATTATTACAGGAATGGGAGAAAAAAATAAAACCCTGACAGCCTTAGAATTAATTTACAAGCAATTGCTCGAGTTTGGTGTTGACCGCTCAGGATTTATCCTGGGGATAGGCGGTGGAATAGTTTGCGATATTGCCGGCTTTGTGGCATCAACCTATATGCGGGGAATCCGCTTTGCTTTCGTGCCCACAACTTTACTGGCCCAGGTGGATGCAAGCATTGGCGGGAAAAACGGCGTTAACTTTCATGGATATAAAAATATGATCGGCAATTTTAATCAACCGGAGTTTGTTTTGTGCGATCCTGAAGTTTTGCAAACCTTGCCCAAGGATGAGCTTTCGAACGGATTTGCTGAAATCGTGAAACATGCCTTAATTGCTGATGCCGATTTATTCGATTTCATCGAAAAAAATACAGCACTGATGTTGAGCCTTGATCCTGATGTGATCAATTACCTGATAAAAAGATCGGTCGAAATTAAATCAGGAATTGTAAATCGGGATGAGAGGGAAAAAGGCGAACGCCGAAAACTCAATTTTGGTCACACCTTCGGCCATGCCATCGAAAAAGTTAGTGGAATAAATCATGGAAAAGCTGTCGCGATAGGGTTGGTAATTGCAGGGAAATTGTCATTTCAAAAAAATTTATTCAAAAACCATGACCTTACCCGACTAATTGAAGTGCTAGAAAACCTGAATCTTCCGGTAAAATATGACGGCGACAAAAACAAGATTTTTTCGGCACTGTTTAAAGATAAAAAACGTGAAAGCGATTTCATCTTTTTCGTACTCCTCAGCAACATTGGCAGCGCTGTGGTTGAGAAAATAAGTGTTGACGATTTAAAAAAACTTGACTTTTAATTATGGATATTAAGGTTTTCCCATCCAAAATTTCAGGAGAGCTCAGGACTCCGTCTTCAAAAAGCCAATCCATCAGGGCAATTGCTGCTGCTATGCTTGCCAGTGGAACATCTCAAATTTACTATCCTTCAACGTGCGATGATGCTCTTGCCATGACAGGAATTGCGGAAACACTGGGATCAAAAATCAGTTCGCTTGCTGATAAATTGGAAATTTCAGGGGGATTTAATCCCAACGAAAAAACAATCAACTGCGGCGAATCAGGCCTTGCAGCACGTCTCCTGATTGCCATAGCTTCAATGGGGGAAAGGGAAGCGATAATTACCGGAAATGGCACCTTGCTAAAAAGGCATCTGGGCAACATAACGCAACCCCTCATCGATCTTGGCGTAAAATGTAAAACGAACGATGGATATTTGCCTTTCAAAATTCAAGGGTCGCTTAAGGGAGGTATTGTTGAAGCCGATGGTTCCGGAGGATCTCAATTTATTTCAGGCTTGCTTATGGCTTTGCCTCTTGCAGAAAATGATTCAGAATTAAGGGTCAGGAATTTAAAAAGTATCCCATACATTGATATGACCCTGGAAGTGCTCTCAAAATTTGGGATTAAAATATCGCACAAGGATTATCGGATTTTTGAAATTAACGGGAATCAAAAGTATCTCCCGGCCAGGCTTGCAATTGAAGGCGATTGGAGTGGCGCATCATTCCCACTGGTTGCAGGCGCGCTTGCCGGTAATTTAAAAATTTCAGGGCTTGACCCAAATTCACGACAAGCAGACCTTAAAATAATTTCAGTCCTTTCGCTTGCCGGTGCTGAATTGGAGAATAAAAATGATGAATTCAAAATCCGCAAATCAAAACTAAACAGCTATAACATTGATGCCACCCATTGCCCGGACCTTTTCCCGCCACTTGTAGTTTTGGCTGCCACCGCAAAAGGGAAAAGTAAAATCACGGGTCTTAATCGCCTTAGTCAAAAAGAAAGCAATCGAGGGTTGGTTTTACAAAAGGAGATGGGGAAATTGGGCATTCAAATAGACCTGGCGGGAGATGTAATGATAATTCATGGCGGGCAAATTAAAGGAGGTACTATTTTCTCTCACCACGATCATCGTATTGCCATGGCCGGTGCTGTGGCGGCGCTTGTCGCCAATGGATCTGTCACTATCCAAAATGCAGAATGTGTGTCGAAATCATATCCCGGTTTTTTTGATGATATGAAGAAGGTTGGAGTAAAGCTGGAAGTAATATAAATCCATTGACCAAAAAAACTATCCGTTTTAATCCAAAATTTTGTAATTTTGGGAGCATGTCCCTACTTGATGACTTTATCGGTTTATTTTTTCCAGTAATCTGCGAAGGTTGTGGCAATCTCCTTTATAAAAATGAAGATACACTTTGCACACAGTGCCTGATAAGTTTGCCCAAAACCAACTTTCACAAATACACCGACAATCCTGTAATGGAAACATTTTGGGGGCGCGTTAAACTTGAATCTGCTTCATCATATCTCTATTATACCAAAGCCGGAAGGGTACAGCAGATGATCCACAATTTTAAGTATCATAAAAAGACAGATGTTGGCAAAGTACTTGGCCGGATGTTTGCCTCAGACCTGATTACCTCTCCATTTTTTCAAAACATTCAGGTACTGATACCTGTACCGCTACACTGGACAAAAATGAAAACCCGGGGTTTCAATCAAAGTGAGGTTATTGTGCGGGCTATGGCCGAGGTAATGAAGATTAAAGTTGAAACCGATGTGCTTTTTCGTAGGTTTGCCACCGATACCCAAACCAAAAAATCGAGGATAAAACGTGTGGAAAATGTAAGTGGTAAATTTGAAATTAAAAACCCCGAAAAAATACTTGGAATGCATGTTTTGCTGGTAGATGATATAATCACCACAGGTTCAACCATCGAATCGTGTGCAAATTTATTGTTTGAAATCGAAGGTGTAAAAGTAAGCCTTGCATCCCTTGGCTTTGCCAGTAAATAAACTTCCGTGTTGATCGGCTCAATATCTTGATGTTCCCTCACATACCCGGACGAGCGGATTTCTCCCGAAGTTTCGGTAGCTGCCTATCCAAGCTCATAATATTCATCATAAACAATTCTTACAAAAGATTTAAACCCCAAAGATAATCCTGTTTGGAAATAAAATAGCGCCATCTTACCAGCCTGAAAGGCTGGCACATCAAAGGGTCAGGCTAGGCCTGACCGTGCAAGACAGCTCAAAGCACAATCTCAGCCTGTGAAAATAAACCCAATAAACATCAAGCTGATGATTTTTAGCATTTTATTTTAATTCGTTTATAAATCAAACAATTTGTTTTTGAATTGATTTTAGAAGTTTCATTGCTTCTGAACAATCACCGAATATTTCAACATTCTCAATTTTCGGAATCAAATCGAGCAGTGGTTTCCAATCTTCTATTGTCAGGGACGATATCTTTTCAATATAATTTTCTTCTTTGAATATCATTGCAGTTTTTTTTTAGCATGAAGCATAACTTTTGTTAGGGCACGTAATCTTATTATTCATTTAAACATTTCTTCTTCAAGAGTAGTATTTTCTCTCACCACGATCATCGTATTGCCATGGCCGGTGCTGTGGCAGCGCTTGTTGCCAATGGATCTGTCACTATCCAAAATGCAGAATGTGTTTCCAAATCATATCCCGGATTTTTTGATGACATGAAGAAGGTTGGAGTAAAGCTGGAAGTGATATAAATTCATTGACCAAAAAAACTATACGTTTTAATCCAAAATTTTGTAATTTTGGGAGCATGTCCCTGCTTGATGACTTTATCGGTTTATTTTTTCCAGTAATCTGCGAAGGTTGTGGTAATCTCCTTTATAAAAATGAAGATACACTTTGCACACAGTGCCTGATAAGTTTGCCCAAAACCAACTTTCACAAATACTCTGATAACCCAGTGATGGAAACATTTTGGGGGCGGGTAAAACTTGAATCTGCTTCATCATTCCTTTTATATTCCAAAGCCGGAAGGGTACAGCAGATGATCCACAATTTTAAGTATCATAAAAAGACCGATGTTGGCAAAGTACTTGGCCGGATGTTTGCCTCAGACCTGATTACCTCTCCATTTTTTCAAAACATTCAGGTACTGATACCTGTACCGCTACACTGGACAAAAATGAAAACCCGGGGTTTCAATCAAAGTGAGGTTATTGTGCGGGCTATGGCCGAGGTAATGAAGATTAAAGTTGAAACCGATGTGCTTTTTCGTAGGTTTGCCACCGATACCCAAACCAAAAAATCGAGGATAAAACGTGTGGAAAATGTAAGTGGTAAATTTGAAATTAAAAACCCCGAAAAAATACTTGGAATGCATGTTTTACTGGTTGATGATATAATAACCACTGGTTCAACCATCGAATCGTGTGCAAATTTATTGTTTGAAATCGAAGGTGTAAAAGTAAGCCTTGCATCCCTTGGTTTTGCCAGTAAATAAACTTCCGGGTAGGGCGGCTCGTTACCTTGCCGCTCCTCCACAGACCTGGACGAGCGGATTTCTCCCGAAGTTTGATGTTTAAATCATAGAGCTTTCTCATTTTGTTTGAGAATACTCATTAATATTTTTTATTCAATCAGCAGCTTTTTCACAATTTGCTTTTCCCCTGAAATAATCAGGTAATAAACCCCTGCCGGATAGTTTTCAAGCGGGATCATCATTTTTTTAGCGGCTGAAATCTTTTTATCTTCAACAGAAAAAACAAGCTTGCCGTAAACATTAACAACCTTTATTGAAGAAAATGAAATATCATTTGCGGAGATTAAAATAAAAGTTCCATTTGAAGGGTTTGGGGAAACTTTGATCGTGTTTTCCGGCTCAGCAATGCCTGTGCAGGCATCCACAAAAATATTTTGCTCAGCCATATTTTGGCAAGCATTTTCATCCACATAAGTGTAAGAAATCAGATGATCGCCCAAACCTGCCATTTCTGGATGAAACCATCCGTTCATTACACCATCTCCGGTATATTCGCCACCCTCCGGCATTCCTTCGGTAAGCTCATAAGCCGGCCAGCCAAGGCACATCATTTCCACAGCTGCAAAATTTACCTCCGGGTTTTCATGCACCGCAATGTAATCTTCCATTGTAAGGCTTTCTGTGCTTACGCTGTTTGAAACCGTGAGGCTTACATCAAAGTTCCCGGGGGTATCGTAATAAACCTGTGGATTTTGTTCTTCAGAAGTGGCCGGCTCACCACCGGGAAACTCCCATTGCCAGCTTGTAACATTCCCCAGCGAAAGATCAGAAAACTGAACCGTGCCTTCCTGACACATTTCATTTTCATCCGATGAAAATTGGGGAGTGATATTATTACCCATTTCTATTAAAATGGTGTAATCTTCGGTTTCGCCATAGCTGAACGACCCACATGGATCCACGGAAGATTCCTGCCAGTTAGCCCTGATACGCAGGCGATGTGTACCGGGCGGGACTTCTTGGGGCAGCTCAAATGCTGTCGAATACAACTGTCCGGAATTATTCAGGTGGAAGTCTTCGATGAGCATTTCACCAGCATCAAAATCTTTATCATCATTAAAATCGATCCAAAGGCATGCATACTGATCGCTATATCCCGTTTCCCATTGCACTTCGTAGGTTTCTCCGGGGCTAAGGGGAGTGGTCATATCGGTGAAGTTTCCGTAGCCATTCACGCCGTTATCATTGCTGCAATCGTTGTTGAGGTTGCTAATTTCTTCGAGGGCAAACCCTGTAAAACAATCACCAAACGAGCAGTTGGCTGTTGGATAACAATAATCCGGGAAACCCAGATCGATATACTTGGTGCCCGACAATTCATTATCACCATAATAATTTAGGTTCAAAGTGCTCACATGCCCGGCAGGTGTATTTTCTTCGGCAGAAATTTCAAAAGTTGCAGAAGCCGTTTCGCCTATCAGCAAATTACCCAACTCCTGGGGTTCGGGGGTATTAATGGTTATATAAAGATCCGCAGTGTTTAATTCGCCAAAAACGCCTGTGGCATCTTCTGTCCCAATATTTATGAGAGTAATAGTTATTTCAGCAGTTTCACCTGGATCCAATTGCCCGTTGTTGTTTCCGTTTTCATCATTTATCACGTAGCCATCCATCAGGATATAAGGGCCGGAAATAGAGCTCATCGACTGTGCTGCATCAAGATCGAAACCTGCGTCAGCTTCATTGCCTCCATCGCCATCATCTTTAATTTTAAAATAGCGGGCTTCGCTTATGGTGGAATTTGCCAGGTCGAATTCTGAAGTTCCGTTCCCCTGACCCAGTGAAACCCAGGGCCCATCGATGGAGTTTCCTGCAAAAAGCTCAAAGCCTTCAGCCGTGGCATCGCCTTCAAATACAATGATGTCGCTGCCAGCACCATCAAGTACCAGTTCCAGCATATCAAAAACCATCCATCCATTTTTGGCCAGAGAATAATTTAAGTTATCCGGTGGCCCGATCACATCCCATGAAGCTTGCTCATGCTGTGAACTGGCTGTTGGCCGTTGTGAGGAGCAAACCTGGTAGATGCTTTGGTGCTCTTCGGGCTCAAGTTCAACATCCAGGGTAGTTGCAGCCAAATCCTCCACGATAACGTTACTTATAACCCGGGTTTGATATCCATTGGCTTTTACTTTTACATTGTAGGTTTCGCCAACAACAAACTTATGATAATCTCCAATAACTGGATCACAGAAGCAGGTCATATTATCACCAACATAAATAACAGCAGCAACAGGATCTCCGGATTGTGCATCTGTTACCATTCCCTGCAAACCATAGCCGGCATATTCGATGAGGTTAATTGTAGGTTGAAGGTTGATGTCGAAATAATATCCAATTTGTGATGGAGGAGGCTGCTTGTTGCTTGAAAGTTCCATAACGATGCCGTGAGAACCTTTTACGCCATAATATGATTCGGCTGTACTTCCGGTGGTTGGATACAGCGAGGTACCAGGGCCGGTAGTCAGGTTTGAGTAGCCGGAGGCAGAGGCGTACATATCAGCAAGCACGGTTTCCTCATCAATATCGGGGCACGGCATTTCATAAAAATACCAGGGATGCAAATACATTTCTATACCACTGTGTAAAGTCATGTGGATGGTAAACTGATTGTCGAGCACCATTTGGCGCAAAGCTTTCGACTCGGGCTGAGAATATGCCCCCGGGCTGCTCCCCTCGCCATTCCAGTTGAAACCCCAGTCGCGGTTCAGGTCGATGCCGTTATTGTTATAGCGGGTGAGGTTTACCCTGCCATCAGGATTTACAAGGGGATAAATCCAGATTTCGCACGTATTGATCAGGTCGGTAATTTGTGGGTTATTGGCCTGATATTGCTGGCAAAGCCATCGCGCAAAGCGAATCATATTTTCGCCGCCACCAATTTCATCGCCATGAATATTGCCATCGAAGCCAATTTCAGCTTCTGTTTCGTCAACATTAACATTGTCGCTGATTTTGAGTGCTGATAATTCACGCCCCCCCACCGAAGTCCCATACACGGTTTTCATTACCAGGCTGGGCAAGGCCTCGGCAAGGCTGTCCATGATGTAGATAATTTCATCGTAAGTATGGCAGGCATCGCGGGTTTCCCAAAAATCTTTATAATAGGTGTTGAGGTTTTCTTTGGTAATGTCATACTGCAAGCCTGTTGATTTCACGCTTTCCAGCTCATCAGGAGTAACATACATTAAAGCATATTTGGTGTAAATGTCGCCATTGAGTTTAAGCTGATGCAAGGTTTGGGCATCTTTTTTATCATTCAAACTCACCTTAATTTCCATTTCGTTGGTGCGCCATCCCTGGGCGTAGGTGGAAAAGATAATTGAAAGAAGCAGAACAATCGTGAGCGTTGACTTGAGCAATGCAGTAAAAGAGTTCATTGTGTATAAATTGTTGGTTATTAGTTAGAAAAAATAGTTGGCTAAAATAGTGGTTTTTGAGGAATCTTAGTCATTTCGAGAGTTTACCCAAAATTTTTGGGCATAATGAGGAGATGACATTATGGAATAGATTTCTTGCCGCAAGTGCGGCATCGAAATGACCCCGTCCATGGGTTGAGTTGGGAGGAGGGGAATCGGGCGCGAAGCACCCGATTCCCCTCCTCCCACTACCCAAACGGAAGCATTGTCACCTCGAAGGAGCGAAGCAGCCTGCCCCGACCATTCGGGGATTGAGACCTGCCTCGCCTTTAGGTTTGGCCATCTGCGAGCGGCAAGGCGGGGGTCTGTTTAATAGTTAGATTTTTAGCGTCTTACACAAACCTGTCATTGATAAAGTGCAGCAACTTGTCCCGACCCATCGGGAGCCTGCCTGGCCAGTGAGGCTGCGAAGTGGAGTCTATTGACAAATTTTTATCACCAACAACTATGAAATCATTCATATTTTACTTTCCACTAAATTCGCAGTAGTACCAAAAATATAGAAGCTGCCATTTAAAAATCCCCACAAAACGCCGAAATATGGTTTTTGCGCTTTTGTACACAATTCTGAAATTTAAAATCGTTAATTCATAATCTGAAATCAAATTCAAATAAATTTAAGTTGCACTAAAAATCAATTTCATGGAAATAGAAAAAGTTGTTTTAGTTGACGAAAAAGATACGGTCATTGGTGAAATGGAAAAAATGGAAGCCCACGAAAAAGCCGTTTTGCATCGTGCGTTTTCAGTTTTCGTGTTTAATAATAATAATGAACTGATGCTTCAGCAGCGTGCTTTGAGCAAATACCACTCGCCCGGTTTGTGGACCAACACCTGTTGCAGTCATCCAAGAATAGACGAAGCTACGCTTGATGCCGGGCATCGCCGTTTGATGGATGAAATGGGCTTTGATTGTGAAATCGAAAAGATTTTTGATTTTATCTATAAAGCCAAATTAGACAAAGGCCTCACCGAACACGAGTTCGATCATGTTTTATTTGGACGTTACGAAAATGATCCGCAAATCAATCCCGGGGAAGTGGAAAGCTGGAAATGGATGAAAATGGATGCCATTGCCGGCGATATGGAATCCCACCCTGAAAAATATACTGTTTGGTTTAGGATTGCCTTCGACAGGGTGTTGGAGTTTTTAAATAAATAGTATTTTTACATTTATGAGACCAGTCTAAAAAGCTACAAAACCCCTAAATCCCCTGAAGGGGACTTTTCCAAACTACTGATGTTTAGTACTTCTTCCGTCATCTGACGGATTGGGGTAAAAAGGGCTAAAAATTAGTAGTTTTGGGTTTTTAGACTAAACTCATTTATAAAATACAAATCGAAAAAGACAATGAGTACTTTAGAATTAAGAAATCAAATTCATCAATATGTCGATCAGGCTGATGATGTATTTCTAAAAATGGTGTATGCTATGAGCCAGACCTACAAAAATGACATTGCAGGCTATGGTGTTGATGGCTTGCCCATTACATCCGAGGGTTTGAAAAAGAGCGTATTAGCAGCATCTCAACGCGTTAAATCAGGCGACTATATTACCCAGGAGTCTATTGAAACTGATACCGAACAATTGTGAGACTGAAAAAACTTCCTGTTCGATGGGATAGATTAGCAAAGGAAAATCTGGGTCAATATCTAAATGGAGTTATAAGATTATATTTGAAATCACCGATGATTGCATTATCATTGTTGACCTTTTTCACACAAGCCAACATCCTTCTAAAATTAAAAGAATTAAAGAATAACTTTTACATTTAACCCCATACATTCAATTTTTCCTGATAGTTATCCAATCAGATTTTCGCGAAATATAGTCTTACCCAGCAGTATTTGGTTACACATTTCTATTGAAAAATGCGCTATTCGTACCTTAAAACACCACCCAAAATTTGGTTTGAAATTTATATTATGCAGTAATTCAGGAAAATATGAATTTGAATCATAAAATTCCATTAAACATTTTGTTTAAAACATTTTGTTTAATTTTTTTGCACAAAAGAAAAACTATGAATCCATTTTATATCAGGGGATATCACGGTGAAGAATATTTTTGTGATCGTGAAGCCGAGACCCAAAGCATAATCAGTGCTGTTAAAAACCAACGAAGTATAACCTTAACATCACTTCGAAAAATGGGAAAGACAGGGTTAATCCTGAATGTTGGCGAAAAGCTTAAGGGCGATGATTTTCATCTCGTTTATCTTGATATTTTAGTACCTTTTCTCTAATATTCTGCCATTTTTTGGCAGAATATTAGAGAAAAGGTACTCAAGCAAAATTTAAAATGCATTGTCGATAATATGAAAGGTAGGTGAATAATAAAGCTCTAAATTGCAAAATATGCATTTATAAATTTTGCCGACTAACTTGGACAAACCAAAACAGGAATACACCATGTGTTTTACATGATCACCTTGTTTGGTTTTGGCTTGTCCAAGTTAGGGACAGACAATCTTAACTCATTTATTAATAATTTCGGTTCCGCAATATTCAAGTTAAAAGAACCGCTTTCTAAGAAAATTCCCCGCCTTTTTAATGCATTCGTAAAAAGCCTGCGCCCAACTATAAACTATGATGCGTTCTCAGGCACTCCCTCACTACCATTTTCAATCGAACAACAAGCAAATTTCGAATGATGCAATTGAACTTATCCTGCTACTCACAAGAAGGCACACTTATTATGTGCAATATTGTTGTAACAGATTGTTTGCTACCGGAAAGCGAAAGATTGATAAGTATGAGGTGAGCGAAGAATTTAAAAAACTCCTCCTTGAAAATGAGCCTTACTATTTTGAATACCGAAATCTGATTACCTCACAGCAATGGAGCTTGTTGATTGCCCTGGCCAAAGAAAATGGCATAAAAGAAATTACCTCCGGAGAGTTTATGAAGACATATAATTTATCAAACGCGGCCTCAATAAAACGTGGTATTGAAGCCCTTTTGAAAAAGGAATTAGTTTGTTTGGTAGGCGAAAAGTATTTTGTGTATGACGTGTTTCTGTCGCAATGGTTATCCCAAAAGTTTTAATAGAATTAAACTGGATATCCCAAGGCCTCCCTCAACTGTTTCATCGCCTTCTCCACAGTAGCTTTTGGACAAGCCACATTCATTCGCATAAAGCCCTCGCCGCCGGTGCCGAACACAAGGCCATCGTTGAATCCTAACTTGGCCTTTTTAATAAAGAACTCCTTCAGTTCATCACCTTCAAGATTCAACTCCCTGCAATCGAGCCAGATCATGTAGGTAGATTCCGGTTTCATTACCTTGATTCGCGGAATATGCTTTTCGCAAAATTCAGCTACATATTCCACATTTTTCCATACATAATCCAAAAGTTGTTTCAGCCATTCCTCACCATTTTCGTATGCGGCCTGCATGGCTACCGGGCCAAATAAATTGCCCATGCCCACATGTAGTTTATCGTTGAGCATGGTGTTGTATTTATCCAAATATGTTTTATTAGGGATGATGAGAAATGAGGTGGCCAATCCGGCCAGGTTAAAGGTTTTGGAGGGTGCGTTGCAGGTGATGGTTTGCTGAGCAATTTCTTCGTTAAGCGAGGCCAGGGGAATGTGCTTATGCCACGGGAAGATGAGATCGGAATGAATTTCATCGGACAGTATTATCACATTGTTCTCAAGGCAGATTTCTGCCATTTTTGTTAACTCCTCTTTGGTCCACACACTGCCGCCTGGATTGTGCGGGTGACTGATGATTAACATTTTTGCGCCTTTGGCTTTGATGGCCAGATCATCAAAATCCATATTCAGCCTGCCATTTTCAAGTTTTAAAGGATTCTCAACAATTTCGCGGTCGTTCTTTTCGATGGCATAAAAAAACGGGAAATAAACCGGGGGCTGCACGATGATTTTATCACCGGGTTGGGTGAGTGCAAGCACCAGCATATTTACCGCCGGCACCACACCCGGACTATAACTAATCCAGTCCTCCTTAATTATCCATTCATGTCGTTTTTCCATCCAGTTGGCGATGGACTGGTTGAAATCCTTGCCACGAAAAGTATAACCCAAAATCTCGTGTTCGAGCCTTTTTTTCAAGGCATCAATTATAAAATCGGGCGTTCTAAAATCCATGTCGGCAACCCATAATGGCAGCACATCTTCAGTCCCAAAAAACACTTTCCGGATATCATATTTAACACAATCAGTGTTTTCGCGTGGAACGATTTCATCAAAATTATAAAGCATCACAAAATATTTAGTTTGATTAAGACCATTTCTTTTTTCTGTTGAAAAATAAAAGAATCCAAATAAAAAGATCGATTAGAATAAGGAAAATTTCAAAAATCGGCGAAAGTAATATCAGGTTTTTCTCGGAGAGACGCTTTTGCGCAAAAGCAAAAATTAGCATCATGCTAATAAATCGTAAAGAAAAAATTAATAGCAATAAAAACAAAGGTGCTTTAAAAAATATTAGAAAACCAAAAAGTCCATAAAATGCAAAAGAAGTGAAGGAAAACAATCGAATTAAAAGGCGATCGCGAAATTTGAAAAACCTCCTGATTTTTAGGCGGGTTTTTTCGTGGGTAAGCCAATCAGAAAATGATGTCTTCTTTACTTTTTTAATAATACTTTCTTCGCCCACCTCAACCTTAGTGTTATGTTTTTTGGCCGCACGATTTACAAATAATTCGTCATCACCGGCACTAATTACATAATGGGAGCTGAAGCCCTTATTCCTGTAAAAAAGCGCTCTCGAATAGCCCATGTTTTTCCCAATTCCTTTATAAGGAAACCCCCTGAGTGCCATCGAAAGATAAAGCAAGGCATCATAAAATGCAGCAAACCGCAGCCATTTGTTGATTTTGGAGGCTGTGTTGTAAGTAGAATACCCCAGCACTATTTCACTGCCTGAGGTAAATGATGCCCCCATTGCTTTTATCCACCCATTGCTTTCGGGAATGCAACCAGGATCAGTCAATAAAATCAGATCGTATGTTGCAGACTTAATTCCTAAAGAAAGCGGGAACTTGCGGCCTGAAAACCAGTTTAGTCTCTGCTTGAGTTCCACAACCTTCAGGTTGGCGTATTTTCTTGAAAAATCTTTAAGCAGCTCGTGGCTGCCATCATCAGAATTATCATTAACTACCACCACCTCAAAATCAGGATAATCCTGTGACAAAAATGAGGGTAAGCTCTTTTGAAGATCGTTGTATTGATTATTGGCTGTGATAACCACCGAGACCGGGGGGAAGGAATCGCTTTGTTTTTTTGTTTTAAAAAAAGCAAGCCCCGAAAAAATACCCCAGAAATATACCAACTGAACAATAGTTGCCAGGGCAAAAGCAAGTAACAACCAAAATATCAATAGGTTTATAGGTATTTGAAAGGTTAAATCCATTGTTTTTAAAAAAGGCGCAAAAATAGGATTACCGTTTTGAATTTTGTTTATTGGTTGATAAGTTTTGTTTGGATTACCTCCAGATAACTTATTAATCATTTTTTGATGCTTTATAAGTTTAGTACTTGAATTGTAAAATACTAATGTGTGAAACTTTAAACATCTAATTGCTAATATTATAAATGGCTATGAGATTTGTTAATTTTTTATCCTTTGTGCCTCCGTGGTATCTAAATTAAACCACAGAGACACGAAGGCACGAAGATTAAAAATTCCACCATAATTTGTATTATAGATTGAAATATTATGTTTAAGTAAATCAAGGTGTTACTATTTTTAATTCAAAAATACAAGATGAATAGAAAATCGCTGATAACTTATGATTATTCAAAATTCTACTTTTGCCGAAATTCTATCAGCTATGCTTATCATCGACAAACCTTATGTTTCTGAACTCCTCAGGGAAACGCTGTTGAAAAACCAATTCCCCGTTTTAAAAACACCAGATGCTGTCGCGCTTCTGCCAGACGAGGGGATAAATTTCATCGGAGTACAGGAGGCTATCCAAAAATACAAAGCCGGCGAAATTTCGACCATTTATACTTCATCAGAAAATTCGATTAGCTGGATTGCTAAAAATCTTTTCTTTTCAGAACTTCCTGAAAAAGTGGATGTTTTTAAAAACAAAGCAAAATTCAGAAATGTCGTTTCAAAATTGTATCCGGATTTCTTTTTCAAGGAAGTTGATCCTGATAGAATTGATGATTTGGAATATAATGAATTACCGCATCCCTTCATTATAAAACCCAATGTTGGTTTTTTCAGTCTGGGGGTGCATAAAGTTACCTCCGGTGAAAACTGGGAGAAAGTGAAAATTGAAATACGGAATGAAGCTGAACTCATCAAAAACACTTACCCCAAAGAAGTGCTCGACACGGCCAAATTTATCATCGAAGAAAATATTGAAGGCGAAGAATACACGGTGGATGCTTTTTATAATGAAACTGGCGAACCCATAATTTTGGGATTGATGCACCACATTTTTGCCGGGGACGAAGATACCAGCGACAGGCTTTACACTACCTCCCCAAAAGTGATCAGTGAAAACCTGGATAGATTTATGGATTTCCTTATAAAGCTGGGGAATTTGGTTGGCCTGAAAAACTTCCCCCTGCACCTCGAAGTCAGGGTTGATGACCTGGGAAACATCATGCCCATCGAAGGAAACCCTTTGCGCTATGGCGGCTGGTGTACTTCGGCAGAATTGACTCATTATGCCTTCGGGTTTAATCCTTACGAATATGTGATGATGGGGAAGACTCCGGATTGGGATAATATCCTGAAAAAGCATTCCGGCAATTCGTTCAGCATTATCATTCTCAACAACAATTCGGGAATTGATGCTGGTAAAATAAAAGATTTCGATTACGAAAAGCTGACTACAAAATTTGAAAAAATGCTGGAACTTCGAAAAGTAAATGCAAGGCAATATCACATTTTTGGATTCGTATATGCCGAAACCCGGCCTGATAATTTTGCGGAGCTTGAGTATATGCTACATTCAGATTTGAGGGAGTTTTTGGTGGTTTGATGGGTTTTATTTTCCCTCCCTACGTACCATCCCTATTTTTGCTTCAATAAATCAAGAAGCTTTTTAGGGTCTTGGCGGTTATCCCAAAATGCCGTTATCAAAATTTTGGTGTCAGTAACTTTGTAGAAAACACTAAAGTGACCAATCGCTGCTTTATGTGTTTCGGTAAACGTTGTTTTAGGAGATGCGTCTGGGTTTCTTGCAATAAAATTGGTTCTGTCCCAAACCAATTCAGATAATTTTTCAGAATAACTTGTCGATTTGTTATGATTATTCCAATATTCCAAAATGCCAAACAATTGATGCTCGGCAGTTTCAGTCCATTCAATAATTAATGGTTTTTGTTCTCGAGCCATTTCTTTGTCTTTATCTGAAGATCATTCTGGGAGATAGTTTTGCCAAAGTGAATATCATTTTCGCTCATTTGCAACATTAACTCCTGCTCTTTAGTTAGTTCAACAAGCTGATTCCCCTCAGGCGAAGCAGAAATAAGATTATTGAGGGCTACAAGGTATTCTTCATTTGAAATCATCAGGATTTTATCAATCAGGTTGTTTTGAATAATTTCAGTGTTAGTCATGTTTCTTAATCAAATTAATATTAGTAACATAATTTACAAAAATAATAGAATTTAAACAAATATTCTATAAGGTATGGATTGTTTGTTCAAAACCGGTGATTGAAAACTCAACAAACACCTTAATATTGGAAGATGCAGAAATATGATTTTTAAGTTTGATATGGCAATTCACGAAAGAGCACTTGATGAATGGTTGGCATTGATGAATTCAATGAGTAGTTTAT